>CEQU01049358.1_pt1 | contig 56857 bp, 56 predicted proteins | sample 531031 | NCBI WGS metagenome assembly CEQU01 (sample SAMEA2621216, study PRJEB7988) | marine metagenome | isolation source: saline water (ENVO:00002010), including
GGCCCCCCTGGGCGAGCACGACGAGAACATCACGTTCGAGCAGTCTGTCGAGCTCGTCGGCGAGGATCAGGCGGCGGCCCTGCGCGACGCGTCGCTGGCGATCTACACCCGCGCCGCCGCCACTGCCGAGGCTGCGGGGCTGATCCTCGCGGACACGAAGTTCGAGTTCGGCCTCGATGCCGAGGGCACCCTGACCCTGGCCGACGAGGTGCTCACGAGCGACTCGTCGCGGTACTGGGATGCGGCTGCGTGGCAAGACGGCTCGACACCCGCCGAGCGTATGGCGAGCTTCGACAAGCAGATCGTGCGCAACTGGCTCGCCGCGCACTGGGACAAGACCGGCACGCCTCCCGAGCTTCCCGCCGAGATCGTCGAGCGCACCGCCGCCCGCTACCGCGAGCTCCTGGACCGCCTCACCGCCTGACCCCTCCCGGCGTCGTCAGCCGAGGAGAAGGCGCTCGAGGTTCTCGATCGGCTCGTACCAGCCCTGGTCGAGCACCCAGGTCTGCAGCACGCGGTCCCACCCGAGCGCGACACCCACCCCCACGACGAGCAGAATGCCGCCGACAACGCGGCGGAACACGCCGTGCGGGTCGCTCAGCCAGCCGAGCCTGCGCACGATCGCCGTGCCGGCGAGCGCCACCCCGAGCAGAGCGAGCGCGAGACCGATCGCGTAGGCGGTGACGTAGACCGTGCCGGCGGCGAAGCTCGCGGGAAGCACGGTCGCCACGATGAGCGCGTAGGTGGGCGAGCAGCTGCTGAAGGCCGGACCGAGCGCGGCGCCCAGGGCGACGTCGCCCGTGAGCCCGCCGCGACGGTATCCGCGATCGAGCAGGCGACCGCCGCCGGCTTGCAGCCCGGTGGCGACGGTGACCCGCTCCCACAGCGCCGGGAAGAGCATCGTGAGGCCGAGCACGGCGACGATGACGCCCGAGACGGCCTGCCAGATCCATGCCGGCACGCCGAGGAGCGCCGAGGTCGCCTTCAGCAGCAGGGTGAAGGCGATCACCGAGGCCGCCAGGGATCCCGCGATGACCAACGGCCGGAACCACTGCCGCTCGGCGATGCCGGCATCGGCCCGGGTGCGCGCCGCGGTGCCGCCGACGATCACGGGCAGCAGCGGCAGCACGCACGGCGCGAGCACCGTGAGCACACCCGCCGCGAACGCCACCAGCGTGAGCCCGAGCATCAGTCCAGGCCGAGGCCGGTCAGCGCCGTCTCGAGCGTCGGGTCGTCATAGGGCACGAACGACGCCGTCGCGGCACCGCTGTCGTCCAGCGCGACGACCGTCGTCTGCTGACGGACGTCGTATCGCTGCCGCAGGTCCTGCTGCGTGTCGTAGTCGACCTTGAGCACGGTCACCCCGTCGGGCACGCCCTGCGCGACGATGTCATCGTCGAGCGCGCGGCACTGCGGACACCACGTGGCGTGGAAGAACAGCACGCGCGTGCCCTCGGCCGCGGCGAGCGCGCTCTCGCTGTACTCCACGTACGCACCGGGCGAGGCCCCGGCGGCCGCGTCGCCGGCATCCGCCGTCTCGTCGCCATCGGCCGCGTCGGGCCCCCCGGCATCGGCGTCGGACTCATCCGCCTCGCCCGTGGGATCCGCCTCCCCCGTGGGATCCGCCTCGCTCGTGGATGTCTCGACCGCGGCGGGCTCTCCGCCGCCGGCCACGGACAGGGCGACGGCGCCCCCGACACCGACGACCAGCAGGCCCGCGACCGCGAGGGCGACGACGGTTCCGCGCTTCATGCATCCATCCTCCCTCTCCGGACGCGCCGAAAGCATGACGAAGCGGTGACGGATGCCGCCACCCGATATCGTGTCGGCGGCGCGGATTCGCCTGTCGCCCAGCCTCGAGGAGCACGTATGCCTGTCTGGTCCCTGCACGGAAACGGTCGAACCGTCGAGCCCGGCAAGGTGGTGGCGCCCGGGGAGCGGCTGAACTGGCCCGCCACGATAGCGATCGGCATGCAGCATGTCATCGCGATGTTCGGTGCGACGTTCCTCGTGCCGGTGCTCACCGGATTCCCCGTGCCCACGACGCTGCTGTTCTCGGGCGTGGGCACGATCCTGTTCCTGCTGATCACGCGCAACAAGCTTCCGAGCTACCTGGGTTCGTCGTTCGCATTCATCGCGCCGGTCACCGCCGCCACCGCCACCGCGGGCATGGGGTCGGCACTGGCGGGCATCGTCGCCGTCGGCGTGCTGCTGGCGGCCGTGGGCGTGATCGTGCAGGTCGCCGGACTCGGATGGATCGATCGCCTCATGCCGCCGGTCGTCGCCGGCGCGATCGTGGCCCTCATCGGCTTCAACCTCGCCCCGGTGGCGTGGGACAACTTCCAGCAGCAGCCCCTGACGGCGACCATCACGCTCGTCTCCGTGGTGCTGTTCAGCGTTCTCTTCCGCGGCTTCCTCGGCCGCATCTCGATCTTCCTCGGTGTGATCGTCGGCTACGTCGTCGCCCTGCTCTCCGGCGAGGTCGACTTCACGGCGCTTAACGAGGCCGCCTGGGTGGGCCTGCCGCCGTTCCAGATCGCCGACTTCGCCTCGCCCCAGACGTGGGGGGTGATCGCGATGTTCCTGCCGGTCGTGCTGGTGCTGATCGCCGAGAACGTCGGCCACGTGCGTGGGGTCGCGGCGATGACGGATGCATCGGTCAACCGTCACACCGGCCGCGCGCTCATCGCCGACGGCGCCGCGACCACCGTCGCGGGCCTGTTCGGCGGCTCCGGAACCACCACCTACGGCGAGAACATCGGCGTCATGGCCGCCACCCGGGTGTACTCGACGGCGGCGTACTGGGTCGCCGGCGCAACCGCCATCCTGCTCAGCCTGTCGCCGAAGGTGGGCGAACTGTTCAACTCGATCCCCGCGGGCGTGCTCGGCGGGGTGACGACCGCGCTGTACGGCCTCATCGGCATCATCGGCATCAAGATCTGGGTCGACAACCGCGTGGACTTCTCGCGTCCGGTCAACCAGTACACCGGAGCCGTCGCGCTGGTCGTCGCCATCGCCGGATTCACGATGCAGTGGGGCGACTTCCAGCTGGGAGCCATCGTCATCGGCTCCTCCGCGGCGCTGCTGATCTACCACCTCGGCAACGCGATCGCCCGCGCCCGCAGAACCGGCGCCGACGACGGTGGCCCCATCCCGGCTGTCGGGGCTCTCGGCGGCGACCCGGAGTGATCCGGAACACCACGACGGTCGCCGCGGTTGTTCATTCCCATGAATGAGAAAACCCGCGGCGACCGGCTGGCGTCCGCGACCTCGATGGGCGCGGTGACGCTGCTCGTCGCCGATCTCGACGCGATGATGCGCTTCTACCGCGACGTCGTCACTCTGCAGGTGCTCGCCGAGGACGCGACGTCGGCGACCCTCGGCCGTGCCGGGCACGCAATCCTGGTGCTGCGGCATGAGCCGACGCTCCGGCACGCCGTTCCCGGATCGGCAGGGCTGTTCCACACCGCGATCCTCTTCGAGAGCCAGCGCGCCCTGGCCGCCGCCCTGTACTCCGTCGCGCGCCACGCCCCGGGAAGCTTCACCGGCTCGGCCGATCATCTCGTCAGTCAGGCGTTCTACCTCACCGATCCCGAGGGCAACGGCATCGAACTCTACTGGGATCGAGCGCGCACGGAGTGGTCGTGGACCCACGGCCAGGTCGAGATGGCGACGCTGTTCCTCGACCCGAACGCGTTCCTCTCCGAACATCTCACCGATGAGGCGGCGCTCGGTGCCACCGCCGACGATCCCGCCGCGGTCGGACACGTGCATCTGTCCGTCGGGGATGCCGCCACGGCGCGCGCGTTCTACGCCGACACGATGGGGTTCGATGTGACCGCATCCCTCGGGAACCAGGCCGTCTTCGTCAGCGCCGGCGGATACCACCATCACATGGCGATGAACGTCTGGAATTCTCGGGGGGCCGGCCCGCGCATGCCCGCGCTCGGCCTGGGCCGCGTGGACCTGGTGCTCCCCGACGACGACGCCCTCGGCGCCCTGGGCGAACGGCTTCGGGATCGCGGGGTGCCGGTGCGCGACGACGGCCGCACCGTCACCTTCGACGACCCCTGGAACAACGTGCTGCACGCGGGGGTCTCCGGCCGCGGGTGAGGCGGCTCCGTGCAGCGATCAGGCGGAGTCGCGCACGATGAGATCGGCGGGAAGCACCGTCACGTGGGCAGGCTCGAGCCCGGCGAGGCGGTCGAGCAGCATGCTCGCCATCTGCTCGCCCTGCTCGAACGACGGCTGGCGAACCGTCGTCAGCCGTGGGGTGACGGATGTCGCAACCGGGGAATCGTCGAACCCGACGATCGCGACGTCACCGGGAACCGATATGCCCTCGGCCGCCAGCACGCTGAGCACACCCTGCGCCATGAGGTCGCTCGCGACGAAGATCGCTTCGGGGCAGGGACCCGCCGCGAGCATGCGGCGCATCGCGGCGGCGCCGCCGTCGGTGGTGAAGTCGCCGTCCTCGACGATTCCCTCGGCGAGGTCGGCGGCGGCGAGGGCATCGCGATACCCCTGGAGGCGGTCGATCGCCGCCGGCATGTCGAGCGGGCCGCTGATCGAGGCGATCGTGCGGTGGCCCTTGCCGATCAGGTGCGCGGTCGCCTCGTAGCCGCCGCGGCGGTTGTCGACGTCGACGTAGTAGTCGCGTTCGCGCGTGGTCACGGGACGGCCGCCGTAGACGACGGGGACGGCGGCAGCGATGCGATCCAGGTACGTGTCGCTGGTGTGGTGGGAGACGACGATGGCGCCGTCGACCGCACCCGAGCGCATGTAGCTCGTGGTCTTGTCGCCCGGGTCGTCGCTCGCGATCACGAGGTTGAGCACGTAGTCGGACTGACTGAGGCGTGCATTGATGCCGGAGACGACCGAGGCGAAGAACGGGTCCCCGAAGAACCGCGTGGTGTCCTCGGGCACGATCAGCGCGATCGCGTGGGTCTGACGACTGGCGAGGGTGCGCGCGGCGCGGTTGGGCACGTAGTTGAGGTCGGCGATCGCGCGGGTGACCGCTTCGACGGCCTCCGGGCTGACGGCGGGGGAACCGTTGACGACGCGTGACACCGTCGACCTCGACACCCCGGCCTCGGCGGCGACCTCCTCGATCGTGACGGCCCCGCGAGCTGCGGACGACGTGGTCACCACGACTCCTTCCCTACGCCTGCGCGATCGGGCGGTGCGGGATCACAGCGCGCGCGAGGCGATGATGCGAGCGTACTCGCGACCGCTGTCCTTCACGGCCCGCTCCTGCGTGGCGTAGTCCACGCGCACGATGCCGAACCGCTTCTCGTAGCCCCATGCCCATTCGAAGTTGTCGAGCATCGACCAGTAGAAATACCCGCCGACCTCGACACCCGCCTCGATCGCGTCGAGCACGGCACCCAGGTGCCCGCGCAGGAACTCGACGCGGTCGGCGTCGTGCACACGCGTCTCGCCGCCTTCGACGATCGCGACGTCGTCGTAGGCGGCACCGTTCTCGGTGACGTACAGCGTCGTCCCGGCCGGGCCCGCGTAGTCGGCCGACACCCGCTGCAGCAGGCGGGTGAGTCCTTCCGGCTGCACCTCCCACTGCATCGGGGTGCGGGGAAGCCCCCGCTCGTGCCAGAAGATCCCCTCGTGCGAGGGGAACGCCGAGTGCGCGGGACGGGCGGTGGGCGCATCGCCGCCGACCGGTGCGACTTCCGGCTCGTGCCCGCCGACGTATTCGCCGTGGTAGTAGTTCACGCCGAGGGAGTCGATGCGGCTCGCGATCGTCGCGAGGTCGCCCGGCTGCACGGCGGTCTCGAACGCGGCGACGGCGTCGGCATCCACTCGCCGGATGTCCTCGACCACGTCCGCCGGATACTCTCCGCGGAAGATCGGATCGAGGAACCAGCGGTTGAACTGGCCGTCGATGCGACGCGCGGCGTCGGCGTCGGCGGGGTCGGCTGGGTCCACGGCGTCGGCGACGGTGAGGTTCAGGGTGATGCCGAGGTTCAGCGATGCGTCGCGCTCGCGGAGCGCGGAGATCGTCTGTCCGTGCCCGAGCAGCAGATGGTGCGAGGCGAGCAGGCCCTCTTCCACGCTGTAGTGACCGGGAGCATGGATGCCGGCGGTGTAGCTGAGGAACGACGAGCACCACGGTTCGTTGAGGGTCGTCCACACGCGCACGCGATCCCCCAGCGCGTCGTGCATGTCGAGCGCGTACTCGGTGAAGCGGGCTGCCGTGTCGCGGTTCGCCCACCCGCCCCTCTCCTGCAGCGCCTGCGGCAGATCCCAGTGGTAGAGGGTGAGCCAGGGCAGGATGCCCGCATCCAGCAGCTCGTCGACGAGACGCTTGTAGAAGTCGACGCCGGCCGCGTTCACCGCACCGCCATCGGGGCGCACGCGGGACCACGACGTCGAGAAGCGATAGGTGTTCAGGCCCATCTCCGACATGAGAGCGACGTCATCGCGGTAGCGGTGGTAGTGATCGCAGGCGATGTCGCCGTTGTCGCCGTTGATCACGGCGTCGGGCACGCGGCAGAAGGCGTCCCAGATCGAGTCGCGACGACCGTCTTCGTGGGCCGCGCCTTCGATCTGGAAGGCCGCGGTGGCGGCGCCGAACAGGAAGTCCGACGGGAATGGGCGCGAGGGAACTGACATCCGGGGGGAGTCCTCTCGGGAGGTGGTGGCGGTCATGGTGCTCATCCCTTCACGGCTCCTGCCATGATGCCGCTCACCAGCTGCTTGCCGACGAAGACGAAGAGGATCAACAGGGGGATGGTCGCCAGCAGCACGCCCGCCAGGACGATGGAGTAGTCGACGAAGTAGTTCGACTGCAGCAGCGACAGCGCCACCGGCAGGGTCGGATTCTGCCGGTCGAGCACGATGAACGGCCAGAAGAAGTTGTTCCAGGCGGTCACGAACGTGAACAGACCGAGCATCGCGGCGGCCGGTCGCGCGGCGGGCAGCCCGATCGTCCAGAAGGTGCGGAAGGATGTCGCACCGTCGACGCGCGCCGCCTCGATGAGCTCGTCCGGGACCGACTGGCGCAGGTACTGCGTCATCCAGAACACCCCGAACGCCGTCACCAGCGCCGGCACGATGATGGCGCCGATCTGCCCGGTCCAGCCGAGGTCGGCGAAGAGGATGTACAGCGGCACGACGCCCAGCTGCATCGGCACGGCCATCGTGGCGATGACGAAGACGAGCAGCCCGTTGGCGCCGCGGAACCGCAGCTTCGCGAATGCCCATCCGGCGAGGGTCGAGAAGAACACCACGGACAGGGCGATGAGCGCCGAGCTGTAGATGGAGTTCCAGAGCGCCAGCCAGAAGTTCACGGCCGGGTCGTTGACGACCGCGAGGGCGTTGTCGATGAAGTTGCCGCCCGGCAGCCACGACATGTTGGGGTCGCGGATGGTGGAGGCGTCGCCGGATCCGATGAGGAACGACCAGTAGAAAGGGAACAGCGATCCGCCGAGCACGATCGCCAGCACGCCGTAGACGAACCAGCCCGGTCGCGATCCGCGGATCGCGCGGCGGCGACGCGGTCGCCGCTTCTCCTCGGTGGGGATGTCGCCGTCGGCGATGGTGACGGGAGGAGTGGTGGTGGTGCTCATCGCTCGTCCTCTCGGGTCGGGCCGGTCGCGGATGCGGCGCGCGCACGGGCGTCGCTCTGCACGGCGAGCCGGGCGGATCGGGCGGCGGCGCGGCGTTCGGATCGGGTCTGGGTGGTGCGGGTTCCCTCGGTGCGCACCAGCCCCTGGGTGACGAACAGGTTGATCACGCCGATGAGCAGGATGATGATGAAGAGGATCCACGCGAGGGCGGCGGCGCGGCCGAAGTTCCATTCGCCCCAGCCGATGTTGTAGAGCCAGAGGGTGATCGTCAGCCACTGCGAGTTCGGTCCGCCGGTGCCGTACTGGTCGTACATGCGCGGCTCGTCGAAGATCTGCAGACCGCCGATGGTGGAGGTGATGATCACGAAGATCAGCGTCGGGCGCAGGCTCGGCACCGTGATCGAGAAGAACTGGCGCACCTTGCCCGCGCCGTCGACCGTCGCGGCCTCGTAGTAGTCGCGCGGGATGGCCTGCATGGCGGCCAGCAGGATGAGGGTGTTGTAGCCGGTCCAGCGGAAGTTCACCATCGTCGCGATCGCGATGTGGCTGGCGAACGCATCCGAGTGCCACTGGATGGCGGGAATGCCGAGGTTCTGCAGCGTCGTGTTGACGAGGCCGTACTGGTCGCCGAACAGGTTGCTGAAGATGAGCGCGACGGCCACGGGCGCCATGACGTAGGGGACGAGGACCCCCATGCGCCAGAAGGTCTTGGCGCGGATGTTCTGGTCGAGCATCGCGGCGATGAAGATCGCGGCGATCAGCTGCGGGATGGATGACAGCAGGAAGATGCTGAAGGTGTTGCGCAGAGCGATCCAGAACTTCGGGTTCCCGAGGATCCAGCTGTACTGCTCGAAGCCGACGAACTCGCCCGCGTTCCGCACGAGGTCCCAGTCCATGAACGAGATGACCGCGGTGTAGGCGATCGGGAACAGTCCGACGATCGCGAACAGGATGAAGAACGGCGAGATGTACAGGTAGGGCGAGAACTTCAGGTCCCACCTGCTCAGCCGATGCCCGAAGGCGACGCGCCTGACGGGGCGCTGCGGTTCGGGGGTCTCGCTCCACCGGCTCGGGGCCCTCGGCGGGGTGGTTGTCGCGGTCACGACGGTCCTCGTTTCATGCGTGCGATACGGCGGCGGCGGTCGGTGCTCCGGGGGCGGATGCGCGGTCGCACCCGCCCCCGGAAGGCGTCAGCCGATGAGATCGACTTCCGAGACCCACTGGTCCCACGAGGTCTGGGCGTCCTGCGTGCCGTCTTCGACACGGGTCAGCGCCTGCTGCATCGCGTCGTTGATCTGGAAGTAGTACTCACCCTTGAACGGCGACACGGTGACGGCGTTGGCCCGGTCACTCAGGATCGATCCGACCGGTGCGTCGTTGAAGTACGCGTTGGTGGCCTCCAGCAGCGTCGGGTCGGTCAGTGCCTCGTTCTGGCTCGGGAACGTTCCGGCGGCCTCGAAGGCCGTGATCTGCTGCTCGGGAGCGGTCAGCCAGTCGGCCAGTTCCTGCGCGGCCCCGACGTTGGCGCCGTTGCCGGGGACGGTCAGGTACGACCCGCCCCAGTTGCCGCCGCCGTTCGGGAAGACGTTCGCGATGTCCCAGCCGGTGGTGTCGGCTGCGTTGCCCTCGATGACGCCGAGCATCCAGCCCGGGCAGAGCATGGTGGCGAAGGCGCCGTTGGACAGACCCGCGAACCAGTCGTCGGACCACTGACCGAGGTGGGCGGACTGGTCCGCGCTCGCCTCGAGCACCTGGTTGTAGATGTCGGCGACCTCGGGGTTCTCCGTCGCGGTGATCTCGCCCGTCTCGGGATCCTCGTACGCGGCGGGCAGCTGGTTGACCATGCCCTGGTAGGTGCCGCCGGCGGAGTCGAAGAACGCGTTCCCCGTGGCATCCACGTACTGCTCACCCATCTCGAAGTAGGTGGACCAGTCGCCCTCGAGCATCGCGGCGACCTCGTCGCGATCGGTGGGCAGGCCCGCCTCCGCGAACAGGTCGGAGCGGTAGCAGACGCCTTCGGGCCCGATGTCCGTGCCATAGCCGATGAGGTTGCCCTCCGCGTCGGTGGCGGCCTCGACCTTCCAGTCGAGCCAGCGGTCGGAGAGGTCGGCGGGAACCGGTGCGAGCAGGTCGGAGTACTCCATCACCTCGGGCAGCCAGTCGACCTCGATCGCCTCGATATCGGCGAGACCGGTCTTGCCGAGCTTCTGGAAGTAGTTGGCGCGGGCGTCGTTCGAGGTGGCCGCGCGGTTGTGCACGATCGTGACGTTCGGGTGCTCGTCCATGTACTCCTGCAGGAGCTCATCGGTGTAGCCGAAGTCGTTGAAGGTGGCGATCGTCAGCTCGACCTCTTCATCGCCCGAGCCGCTGCCGGACGAGTCCGACGAGCCGGCGCAGCCGGCGAGGACGAGGGTTGTGGCGGATGCCGCGGCTGCCGCGGCAGCGGCGCGACGCAAAGCGCGTGATTTCACGGGTCACTCCTTTGTGGTGTGGGTCCTGGTGGATGTCGGTGCTCGCCGCATGCTGGTCATGAGAGCGCTCTCACCGAACGAGGAGAGACGCTACGGGAGCGCTCTCATGATGTCAAGGGAGCGCTCCCACGCGGTGATCACAGTTTGGTCACACGTCCGTCGGACGCATCATCAGGGCACATTCACAAAGGGGAATATGGCCTCAGCGACGCGGCGAACGCGGGCGGAGCAGCCGTGGGATGGGCTCGTCTCGCAGCCGCAGCGGGGCGACCAGACGCGCGAGGGCGAGCGCCGCAAACCCCGCGATGAGCTTGTCGGCGAGTGAGGCGAGGAAGTTCACGGAGAACAGCGCGAGCCACATGCCCTGGGCGGTACGCAGCGCACTGATGTAGGCGTCCGTGACATGGCCCGATCCGTCGCCGTCGTACAGCAGTCCGTTCAACGGAGCGGCGATGAGGGTGCACACGAGTGCCACGACGAGGTTGAGCACGACGAAGCGAGGGATCGTGTGGGCGAACCGGCGGATCCCGTATCCCCACAGCACCGCACCGGCGGCGTTGACGAGCCCGAACAGCATGGTCTCGGGAGAGGTGATGAGGGCCGCGAGGAGGTTCGTGGACACCCCGACCGCCAGGCCGTACCAGGGCCCGAGGGCGAAGGCCGCGGTCGCCGTGCCGATCATGTCGAGGTAGACGGGCAGACGCAGCTCCCCCGCCACCGCGGTGCCGAACAGGTTCAATCCCACCGACCCCACGAGGATCGCGACGATCAGGCTCGCCCGCAGCGTGGCCAGGGTGGGGCCATCAGCGTCCGCGTGCGTCGTCGTCGGTGCCGCGCCGGCACTGGGTGTCGGGCTGGTGCTGGGGATGCCGGTGCTGGGCGGCGGGCTGGTGCTGACCGTCTGGCCCGGGCTCGGAACGGCGCCGGTGCTGGGCGACCGGACCGTGTCGGCGGCCGTGGTCAGCGAGGCCGTGTCGGTGGCATCCGAGTCCGGGCCCTCTGCGCCCACGACCGCCCCACGGTCGGTTCGCGCCGCCAGACAGCGTCGACGCCAGTCGCGGGCGGATTGCTCGTCGCCACCGAGAGCGAGGACGATCTCGGCGACGAGGTCGGCGTTGATGCGCCGCCGGCCGGGCCGGAACACGTCGTACACCGTCGAGCGGGCGATCCGCGCTCCCGCCGGGCTCGCGCCCTCGGCTTCTCGCCGGCGCGCGATCCGCGCAGCGATGTCGGCGTACGACACGTCGCCGGATTCGATACGGAGGCGCTGGAGGTCCGCGGCGATCGCGTCGAAGGGTGCAGATGCGCGCGTGGACGCATCCTCTTCTTCTGTCATCGTCTCCCCCGATGCCCCCCGGCACAGTGATCCTGATGCTACGACACCGAATCGGCAGGTATCGATTCCACCGTCACACGGCGACCCGAGCGAGCCCGCGAACGCGATCTGTCTGTCCGGGAGTGTCCGGAATCGGCGTCGACCCGGGGCGCTGACCGCCCTGTCCCGTTGACTGGTGCACGTCGCCGCCGTCTCGACCTCGGGCGAAGTGGGGGCCGCGAGGCTCGCCCGTCGAATCCGGCCGCGGCGACGATGACTGACCGGCGTTCATCCGCGCCGTCAGCGGAGGCGCGGGTGTCCGGGGGACGATGCGGCCTTCGACAGGGTGTGGCCGCGGTGGGGGCCGCGGCCACACCCTCTCCTTGCCATCGCCGGGCTCGGAGACGCGGCCCGCGCAGATAGGATGGTCGCGATCCCTGCCCGCGACATCCGGAGCCTCGTATGCCCACCATCGTCGTCGACGTCATGCCCAAGGCCGAGCTGCTGGACCCGCAGGGGAAGGCCGTCTCCGGCGCCCTGGGGCGCCTCGGCAACACCGATTTCTCGGACGTCCGCATCGGCAAGCGGTTCGAGCTCACCGTCGACGGCGAGGTCACCGACGAGGTGCTCGCCTCGGCGCGCAAGATCGCCGATGAGATCCTGTCGAACTCCGTGATCGAAGACGTCGTGGGCATCGAGGTGGTCGAGTGACCGCCCGCATCGGGGTCATCACCTTCCCGGGTTCCCTCGACGACGTCGACGCGCGACGCGCGATCGCCCTCGCCGGCGCAGAGCCCGTCGCACTGTGGCACGGCTCGCACGACCTCGACGGTGTCGATGCACTCGTCCTGCCCGGGGGCTTCAGCTACGGCGATTATCTGCGCGCCGGAGCCATCGCCGCCCTCGCGCCGATCATGGCCGAGGTGAAGGACGCCGCCGCGGCGGGAATGCCCATCCTCGGCATCTGCAACGGCTTCCAGATGCTCGTCGAGGCGCATCTGCTGCCGGGCGGGCTCATCCGCAACGCCCATCAGCAATTCATCCGCCGCGATCAGCGGCTGCGCGTGGAGAACACCGACACCGCCTGGACGGCGCGGTTCACCGCGGAGCAGGAGATCGTCATCCCGCTCAAGAACGCCGACGGCGGGTACACGGCCGACGCCGACACCCTTGCGCGCATCGAGGGAGAAGGGCTGGTCGCGTTCCGCTATCTGGGCGTCAATCCCAACGGCTCCCTCAACGACATCGCCGGTCTCACCAACGAGCGCGGCAACGTCGTCGGTCTCATGCCGCATCCGGAACATGCCGTCGAGGCCGGCTTCGGGCCCGACACAGCTGCGGCGATGCGCTCCGGCGTCGACGGCCTGTCCTTCTTCACCTCGGCCGTCTCGACTCTCGTCGCCGCCGCCTGACGTCACCCGGGGCGCCTTCCCGCGCCCCACCCCGCCCCGCCCCGCGTTCCCCGGTTCACCTGTCACGGGATGTCGCATCCGCCGGGGATGCCGACATCGCGTGACAAACGAATCGCGAAAGCGGCTCGTCGGGCCGCGGGAGGGCGGGAGAGCGGGATCAGACGGTGCCGGCCGGGGGCCAGACGCCGATGATGATCGCCATGACGACGAGCGTGACCAGTTCGTGCGCGATGTTCAGCACCGTCAATGAGGTCGGGCGACCCTCGAACGCGTCGTGGGTGATGAAGCGCGCCGCGGTGAAGCCCGCCCAGAGGATCACCGAGGTGGCCAGCGTCGCCCACAGGTATCCGCCGCCGTAGAAGTGCCACGCGATCGTCGCGGCACCGGCGAGCACCCATGCGGTGATGAAGCTCACGATGAGGGTCGTGATGATCGGCCACAGCGCGGTCGCGGCGGGCCGGTCCATGTCGACCTTCGCCAGCCGGGCCCACCGTGTACCGAACACTTTCGGCGTGTACCAGATCGACCCCACCACCATGGAAGACAGAGTCGCGATCAACACGGCCCAGTAGTTGATCTCGGGAATGGTCATCTCGGCCTCCTCGTCACGCCGACGGCGTGTGCTCGGCGCGAGCGTATCGCCCACCGGCGCCGACCGCATCCGATCTGCGCGCACGCGATAGCGTGGCGAGGTGACTTCCGGCACCTCATCCCTCGTCGTCAGCGTCCCCACCGAGCGCCTCGCGCACGACATCCAACCTCTTCCCGAAGGCGTCGAGGTGGTCGTATGGCCGATGGACGGCCCCGCCCCGCAGCAGCGATTCGACATGGTCGTGCCGCCGTACATGTCGATGAAATCGGTGCTGGAGCATCTGAGCGGACTAGATGTGGCGCTCGTGCAGTCGCAGTCGATCGGCTACGAGGGCGTCGAGGACCTCGTCCCCGACGGCATACGCTTCGCAAACGCCTCGAGCGTGCACGAGACGTCGACGGCGGAGCTGGCCGTCGGACTCGCCATTGCGTCACAGCGCGGAATCGACCGGTTCGCACGCACGCAGGCGCACGGTCAGTGGGAGCCGTTCGTCGCCCCCAGCCTCGCCGACCGGCGCGTCATGGTGCTCGGCTACGGCGGCGTCGGAAAGGCCATCGCCCGCCGCCTGTCGGGCTTCGAGGTCGAGATCATGCCCGTCGCCTCGCGCGCGCGCGACGAGGACGGGGTGCGCGTGCACGGCGTCGCCGAGATGCGCGAGCTGCTGCCGCACACCGACATCGTCATCACCTCGCTGCCCGGCGGCGACAGCACGCGCCACATCATCGACGACGGTTTCCTGTCGGCGCTTCCCGACGACGCCCTCGTGGTCAACGTCGGACGCGGACCCCTGATCGACACCGATGCGCTCGTCGACCACGTGACGCGCGGGCGCATCCGTGCCGCGCTCGACGTGACCGATCCCGAGCCGCTGCCGGCAGACCATCCGCTGTGGACGCTGCCGGGCGTCTTGATCGTGCCGCACGTCGGCGGCGCGACGACCGCCATGACGCCGCGCATCGCTGCGCTCGTGCGAACGCAGATCGAACGGCTCGCCGCAGGCCAGGCGCCGCTGAACGTCGTTTTCGGCGGCTGATCCGCGACACCCGAGAGCGGGCTGTCTTTCCGAGACCGGGTGCGTGCGGCCAGGTCTCGGACCGTGTGCCAGGTCTCGGGTGTGTCCGGGCGGCTCTAGAGCAGAACGAGCACGCCGGCGACGATCGACAGCGCGGCGAGGATCAGCGCGATCGTGATGAGCACGACGTGCACGCGATAGAACGTCGTGCGCTTCCCGCTCGCGTCGGTCGCGCGAGCATCATTCGCGATGCGCGGATAGAAGCGCGGCCACACCACGACGTTGAAGACGGCGTTGACGAACAGCACGGCGGCAGCGAGGATCTCCACCCTCCCAGGCTAGTCGCGCCGACTCCGCCGGACGGCACGCCGTCACGTGGCGAACAACACCGGAGATCCGCGCCGCGAAGGCCGCCACAGGGCCATTCCGGCGGCTGGACCGAGGAATCTCCTGCGTTGTTCACGGCAGCGCGGCTCGATACGGGATGCGGCGTCGCGCGGGACGTAGCGCCGCGCGGGACGTGGCGGCGGGTCAGGGGGTGTCGATGTCGGCGCCCGACCAGAGGTCGCCGCAGTCGACGCGCGTGACGGCGTGGGCTCGCAGGTAGGCGCGGGCGCCGTCATCGCCCGCGACCTGCTGGGCGATCTCATCCAGGTGGCGGCCGCCGAGCAGCACCGGATGACCCGGGGCTCCGGCGTAAGACGCCTGCACCAGGGCGCCGGCGACGTCCGTTCCCGCGGCGTCGATCACCCGACGCACCGCGGCTGCTGGCGCGTCGGGCACGTCGACCGGCAGCACCACGACGGCCGCCACCCCGCCCGCCGTCACCCCGGGCGCCGTCACGCCGCCCACCGCCGCGCCGTTCGCCGCAACGAGGCCCGCGCGCAAGGTGGCCGACAGGCCGGCCGCCCAGTCGGCGACGTGCACGACTTCGGCCCCCGCCGGCACGAGGCCCGCGACCTCGTCGCCTCGCGCGCCGACCGCGACGAGCACGCGGTCGCACCCTCCTCGGCTCAGGGCCTGCACCGCCCGCACGAGCCATGGGGTTCCCGCCGCGTCTCGCGCCAGGCCCTTGGGAGCGCCGAATCGCGTGCCGGCACCGGCGGCGAGGACGAGCCCGACGATCGGCACGGCGCGGTCTCCCATGGCGTGGAAGCGTAGCGCGCCGGAAACACGACGGGGGTAGCGTGACGGCATGCTGGGCTTGGGATCCGAGGCGCACCGCCGCCTGCGCGCCGGCGAGCGCCTGGGCGTCGCCACGGTGATCGGAGTTCCCGGCAGCGCGCCGCGCGGCGTCGGGGCGTCGATGGCGGTCACCGTCGAGGGCGAGGTGATCGGCTCGATCTCGGGCGGATGCGTCGAGGCCGATGCCGTCGTGCTCGCCCGTCTCGCGCTGGCGACCGGATCGGCCCATCGCGCGACATACGGCCTGCCCGACCGCGACGCTCCGGCAGCGGGGCTCGCGTGCGGTGGCCGCATCGACGTGCTCGCCTACCCCATCGCCGTCGACGACCCCGTCGTTGCCGACGTGCTGGAGCGCGAGGACGCCGACCGTGCGATCACCGTGGGCCTGATCACCACCGGGCCCGACGCGGGACGCGCGTATGCGTCCCACGACGCCTCGGGACTCCCCGCCGCGCTCGAGGCCGACCTCGCCCGCGCAGCCCTCCTCCGCGAGAGCCGGCGCCTGGATCCCGCCGTCGACGCCGCCTCCACCGACCCGGCCTGTGAGCGGCCGGCATCCGAAACGCTCACCCCACCGGAGATGGTCGCGCTCAGTCGCGCGCCGCGCCCGCGACTCATCATCGCCGGCGCCGGCGAGCACGCTGCGGCGCTGTGCCGTATCGCGACCGCCGCGGGGTTCGCGGTGACGATCGTCGACGCGTGGGAGGTGCTCGTCACCGCGGAGCGATTCCCGGATGCCGCACGACGCGTCGTCGCCGCTCCCCACGATTACCTCGCCGACCAAGGTCCGGAAGACGTCGATCTGCGCACGGCGGTGTGCGTCCTCACCCACGACGAGCGGCTGGACATCCCAGCGCTGCAGACCGCCATCACGCTGCCGGTGGGCTTCGTCGGAGCGCTCGGCGCACGCCGCACCGTCGCCCGGCGCGCGCACCTCCTCGCCGAGCGGGGGGTGTCCGCAGACGCGATCGCGCGCATCCACATGCCCCTCGGACTCGACCTCGGCGGACACTCACCCGACGAGACGGCCATCGCGGCGCTGGCGGAGATCGTCGCCGCCAGACACGGAGGCACGGGCGCACCCCTCCGCGAGACGACGGGCCCGCTGCACGACACCCGCGATCGCGCGCGTCACGGCGCGAACGGCGCGGAGTCGCCGGCGCGCTCGTGCTAGCCTGCCGCGCGACGCGGTCCTATCAACCATGGCCTCTCGGCCGAGCACCGGATTCCGGGCGGTTCAGGGCGGGGACACCAGCGCATCCGACGCTGCACCCGAAGGAGAACCATGTCCACCACGCCCGCTCCCGTCGACAAGTCGCAAGCCGGCCTCGACACCCGTCAGTACCACATCGGCATCGCACCGGGTGAGGTGTCGAGCGTCGCCCTGCTGCCGGGCGATCCGTTCCGCGTGCCGCTGGTCGCGGAGTTCCTCACCGACGTGCGGGAGGTCGCGCACAACCGGGAGCACCGCACCATGACCGGCTGGTACAAGGGGCGTCACATCACCGCGACCTCGACGGGTATGGGATGCCCCTCCACGGCCATCGCGGTCGAGGAGCTCGCGCGCGTGGGCGTGACGAGCGTCATCCGCGTCGGGTCGTCGGCGGGGCTGCAGTCGGGCATCGCGCCCGGCGACCTCCTCGTGAGCGAAGGCAGCTACCGAATGGACGGCACGACCGATGCGTACCTCCCTCGCGGCTTCCCGTCGCTGCCGGATGCCGAGCTGACACTCGCGCTGAAGCGGAACGCGGAGCGGATCGCCACGGCCGCCGGCACGCGCGCGTATACCGGGATCAGCACATCGAGCGACGCCTTCTACGCCGAGACGCCGGAGCTGATCGCGGAGCTGAACGGCATGGGCATCCTCAACATGGAGATGGAGGCCTCGGCGATGTACGTCGTCGCCCGCCTCCGGGGGATGCGTGCCGGCATGGTGTGCGCGGCATCCAGCAACCTCGTCGACGGCGCCTCGGTCTACGGCGACACCAAGCAGGCGCTCAAGGACGGCTGGATGCACTCGATCGAGGCGGCCCTCGACACCGCCGCCGAGCTCGCGCTCTGACACCGGCCCGGGTTCTCGGGCGGCAGCGGTGGTGCGGCAAGTGCACGCGTTCTCGGCGAGTGAACGAGGAGGCGACGGTCTCGAGGGCGTGCACTCGGCGAGTTCTCGCGCATTCGACACGGCCGTGAGCACGCGCACGGATGCGCGGCTCACGCGTGCGAAACACCGGCGTAATGCCGCGGTGGTTGACTCTCCACACCTGTTCATGTGATCAACATCCCGAGGCGCCCGTGGACATCACGACCATCCGCGACTTCCGTGCCGCGCGCACGGCGGACGACCTCGCCCTCGCCGAGGGTGAGGTCGTCATCGCGGGCGGAACCTGGCTGATGAGCGAACCGCAGCCGGCCACGACCGGCTTCGTCGACCTCATGGCGATGGGCTGGCCGGACCTCGAGGTCACCGCCGAGGGCCTGCGCATCGGCGCCACCTGCACGATCGCGCGCCTCGTGCGCTGGGCCGAGCGCGAGGCTCCCGCGGCCTGGACCGCCGCGCCGCTGGCCGTCGACGCGGCCAACGCGCTGCTCGCGTCGTTCAAGATCTGGAACACCGCCACCGTCGGCGGCAACATCTGCCGCTCGTTCGCGGCAGCCGGCATGGTCGCCTTCACCGTCGCCCTCGACGGGGTCGCGGTGATCTGGTCGCCCGATCCGGACGCACCCGGCACCCTCCGCGAGCGACGCCGACCGGTCGCCGAGATCATCACCGGCAACGGCATGAACTCGCTCGCACGCGGCGATGTGCTGCGCGCGATCGAGATCCCCGACGCCGCCCTGCGGTCGCGTGCCGCGCTGCGCAAGATCGCGCTGGCCGAGCTCGGCCGATCCGGTGCCGTGGTCACCGGGCGCATCGATCCCGACGGCACGAGCGTGTTCGCCGTCACCGCCGCCACCGCCACGCCGACCGTGCGGCGGTTCGCTACGCTGCCCGAGGAGCAGGTGCTGACGGATGCCGTCGCCGGCGCATCCGGCTACTACACCGACCCGCTGGGGGCCGCCGACTGGCGTCGCGGGGTGAGCGTCGAGCTGGCGCGGCGCGTGCGGGCGCAGCTGGAGGAGGCCGCGTGAGGTTCGACGTCAACGGCTCCGCCATCGAGGCCGACCCCGCCCCGGGCCAGTGCCTGCGCACGCTGCTGCGCGAGCACGGGCACACCGAGGTGAAGAAGGGATGCGACGCCGGCGACTGCGGCGCCTGCAGCGTGATCCTCGACGGCGAGCCGGTGCACTCCTGCATCATCCCCGCCGCGCGCATGGAAGGCCGCACCGTCACCACGGCCGCCGGTCTCGCCCCGGGCGACGAGCTGCATCCGGTGCAGGAGGCGCTGGTCGAGAACTTCGGCTTCCAGTGCGGATTCTGCACGCCCGGCATGGCCGTGACCGCATCCACCCTGTGCGAGCACGATCTCGACGACCTCGATCGGCGGATGAAGGGGAACCTCTGCCGCTGCACCGGCTATCGCCCCATTCGCGCGTCGATCCGCGAGGCTGTCCTCGGCCCGGTCCGTGAGACAGGTCCAGCCGCGGCGCATCCCCCCACCACCACCTCTTCCACCACCACCCCTTCCACACCCACCCCTTCCATGTCCCGAAAACCGTCGGCAAAGGCACCTCATACCGACGGAAAGTGGGACATGGATGCAGGTGGCGCGGGCGCAGGTGTGGCAGGATCCGGCGCGGGTGTGGCAGGATCCGGCGCGGGTGTGGCAGGATCCGGCGCGGCCGCAGGCGTGGGGCGCTCGACGCAGCCGGAAGCGGCGCGGCGCGTGGTGCAGGGGCTGGAGCCCTACACGTTCGACGACGAGACCACCGGCGCCCTCGTGCTGAAGGTCGTCACCTCGCCCGTGGCGCACGCGCGCATCCGTTCGATCGACACGACGGCGGCGCTCGCGATCCCGGGGGTCGTCGCCGTCTACACGCACGAGGATGCGCCCGCGACCCGCTACTCCTCCGGGCGGCACGAGCACCGCACCGACGATCCCGACGACATGCGGATGCTCGACGACGTCGTGCGCCACATCGGCCAGCGGGTCGCGGCCGTCGTCGCCGAGGACGCCACAGCAGCGGATGCGGCCGTCGCCGCGGTGGTCGTGGTGTACGACGAGCTCCCGGCCGTCTTCGAGCCCGAAGCCGCTCGCGCCCCGGGCGCGCCGCTCCTGCATCCCGACCGCACGCCCGCGGACCGCGTCGTCGAGGCGGCGCGGAACGTGGTCGCCGCGGCCCACAAGACCGTGGGCGACGACCCCGAGGCCGCCCTGACGAACAGCGCCGTGACCGTGAGCGGAACGTGGCAGACATCCCGCGTCTCGCACGCGCAGCTGGAGACGCACGGCGCGATCGGATGGCTGGACGACGATGGGCGCCTGGTCATCCGGTCCTCGACCCAGGTGCCCTTCCTCACCCGCGACGAGCTCTGCCACGTGCTCGACCTCGAGCCCGAGAAGGTGCGCGTGTACGCCCCGCGCGTGGGAGGCGGGTTCGGCGGCAAGCAGGAGATCTTCACCGAAGACCTCGTCGCCCTCGCCGTGCTGCGCACCGGCCGGCGCGTGGCCTACGAGTTCTCGCGCACCGACCAGTTCCAGCGGGCGTCGATGCGGCATCCGATGCGCGTGTCGGTGAGCCTCGGCGCGACCGCGGCCGGCGAGCTGACGGCGATGACGATCGACGTGCTGAGCGACACCGGCGCGTACGGCAACCACGCGATCGGCGTGATGTTCCACGCGGTCGCCGAGTCTCAGATGCTCTACCGCTGCCCCGCCCGCCGCATCGACGCCGAGGCGGTCTACACGAACAACGTCCCCTCGGGCGCCTTCCGCGGGTACGGCCTGGGTCAGGTGATCCTCGGGGTGGAGTCGGCGATGGACATGCTCGCCGAGAAGCTCGGAATCGATCCGTTCGACCTGCGCCGCATCAACGCCGTGCGCGAGGGCGACGAGCTGCAGGACGACCACCCCCACGACGACGTCGCGTGGGGAAGCTACGGTCTCGATCAGTGCCTCGACCTCGCGCAGGATGCGCTCCGTCGCGGCAACGGCGTCGAGGCCCCCGAGGGCTGGGCGGTCGGCGAGGGCATGGCGGCGTCGATGATCTCGACCATGGCCCCGCGCGGGCACGTCGCGCACGCAACGGTCACCCTCACCCCGGCCGGCACCTACCTGCTGGGCGTCGGCACCGCCGAGTTCGGCAACGGCACCTCGACCGTGCTCCGGCAGATCGCCGCCGACGTGTACTCCGCCCCCGGCGACCGAGTGCGGCTGTGGCAGGCCGACACGGATGCGGTCGAGCACGACACCGGTGCGTTCGCGTCGGCGGGAACAACGGTTGCGGGCAAGGCGCTCTACGCCGCGTGCCTGGCGCTGCGAGATCGGATGCTGTCACTGGCGGCATCCCTCACCGGCACGTCGCCGACCGAGGCCGTCCTCACGCCCGACGGTGTCGTCACCGCCGATCGCGTGGTGTCGTTCGCCGAGCTCGTCGATGCGGCGACGGAGGACGAGCGCCGCCCGGAGGGGCTGATCGCCGAGGGGTGGGAGCGCGGCGACATCCGGTCCCTCGCCTTCAACGTGCACGCCGTGCGGGTCGCCGTCGATCGGTCGACCGGCACGGTGCGGGTGCTGCAGAGCGTCCAGTCCGCCGACGCCGGCTTCGTCATGAACCCCGCGCAGTGCCGCGGGCAGGTCGAGGGCGGTGCCGCACAGGGGCTCGGCAGCGCGCTCTACGAAGAGGTTCTCGTCGAAGACGGCCGGGTGCTGAACCCGGTCTTCCGCACGTATCGGGTGCCGCAGATGGCCGACATCCCCGACACCGAGGTGTACTTCGCCGAGACCCACGACGCGATCGGACCGTTCGGGGCGAAGTCGATGAGCGAGTCGCCCTACAACCCCGTCGCCCCGGCGGTCGGCAATGCGATCGCACGGGCCCTCGGAACGCGCCCGTTCCACCAGCCGTTCACGCGCGAGCGGGTGTGGCGGCTGACGCAGCCCGATTCGGCGACGGGCTAAGGTGAGGCGGTGCCCGCCAGCGACCAGCCCGCCTCGATCGATCAACTGATCGGCGACCGTCTCGGGCGCGCGATCCGCGAGGCCCGGTCCGAGCGGAAGCTGTCGATGCGGGCGCTGGCCACGACCGCCGAGATCAGCCAGCCGTTCCTCAGCCAGATCGAGAGCGGGCAGACGATGCCCTCGCTCATCACGCTGTACCGCATCGCGAACGCGCTGGACATGTCACCGTCGGCCCTGCTGCCGGCCGATCCCGACCCCGAGGTCGTGCACGTCTCGCGCGCCGCCGATGCGCGCTGGGTGCCGGTATCCGAGGCGCCCGACACGGCGCACACCCGCGTGATCCACGCCGGTGTCACCTCGCTCCAGGAGTACCTGGTCAGACCCGGCGAGCGCGTCGGCGACTGGTTCGAATCCGACGGCGAGGTCGTGCACTACGTCATCGAGGGCTCCCTCGCGCTCGAGATCGAAGGCCTCGGCGTGTGGGAACTGAGCGAAGGGGATGCGATCGCCCACCCGGGAGCGCTCCGCAACCGCTGGCAGTCCCGCGGCGACGGCTCCGCCCGCGTCGCGCTCATCTACACCGCCGGCTCCTGACACCGCGCGAGCCGCCGCGCCGTCCCACCGCCGCCCGTCGTCGCCGCATCCGCGCGAGCCGCGCCATCCCGCCCCGCCGTGCCGCCCCGCCGCCGCCGTTCACAACTCCTCACATCCGGGTCATCCTGGCAGCTCCGGCCCCATCCACCGCCTCATCCGGTCGATCGTGAGGAGTTGTGAACGGGAGAAGCGCGTGCCCGCGCGACGCGCCGTCCCATACCGCGTCCACGCCAGGGTGTCGACTCCTCGTTTCCGCGACGGATCCTCCGTAGGTTGGACGCATGGCGCGACACGAGCACCGGCCCGAGGAGCTGTACACCGGTCCCATCGATCTGCCTGGGCTGCGCGAGCTCGCCGAGGCGGAGTCCGAGGTCGACCCGCCGGAGATCACGTACGACGAGCAGCGTTATCCGGCCCGTCCGCGGCGGCTGCGTCCGCGCGACCAGCTGCGTCGCGGCGGCGTGCGGCGCCGGGCGACGGATCCGCGAACCGCGAACGGCACCAACCCGCGCTACGTCGAGTGGCTCGTGAACCAGTCGATGCTCCACGACGCCGATGTGCTCGCACGCGAGGTGTCGGGGCAGCCGGCGATGTGGCGCAACCCCTACGCGAGACCGGATGCGCGGCGCGCGATCGCGGCGACCGACGTGTGGTTCACGGCGTATCCGATCTCGCTCATCACCCGTCCGGGGCAGTCGTTCCTGTCCGCCCTCGGCGAGGAGCAGCTGTGGGCGGCCTTCGAGCGCATCGGCATCACGGCGATCCACACCGGTCCGGTCAAGCGCGCGGGCGGCATTGCGGGATGGGTCGACACCCCGAGCGTCGACGGTCACTTCGACCGCATCAGCACGCAGATCGACCCCACCTTCGGAACGGATGACCAGTTCCGTGCGCTGTGCGATGCGGCAGAAGGCCACGGCGGCAGCATCATCGACGACATCGTTCCCGGTCACACCGGCAAGGGCGCCGACTTCCGCCTCGCCGAGATGGGGTACAAGGATTACCCCGGGATCTACCACATGGTCGAGATCCAGCCGGAGGACTGGGGGCTCCTGCCCGACGTGCCCGACGGCGTCGACAGCGTCAACCTCGACCCCGCGACCGAGCACGAGCTCGCCGAGCGCGGGTACATCATCGGCGCCCTGCAGCGCGTCATCTTCTACACGCCGGGCGTGAAGGAGACCAACTGGAGCGCGACCGCACCCGTCGCCGGCCCGGACGGCGTCACCCGGCGGTGGGTCTACCTGCACTACTTCAAGCAGGGGCAGCCCTCGATCAACTGGCTCGACCCCACGTTCGCCGGCATGCGCCTGGTGATCGGCGACGCCCTCCACTCGCTCGGCGAGCTGGGGACGACGGCGCTGCGCCTCGACGCCAACGGCTTCCTCGGCGTCGAGAAGAGCGCGGAGGGGCTGCCGGCATGGTCGGAGGGGCATCCGCTCTCGCACGCGGCGAACCACATCATCGGCGGCATGGTTCGCAAGGTCGGCGGCTTCACCTTCCAGGAGCTGAACCTGACCATGGAGGACATCCGCGACACCGGTGCGGTGGGTGCCGACCTGTCCTACGACTTCGTCGGTCGCCCCGGGTACCACCATGCCCTCGCGACCGGGCAGACCGAGTTCCTGCGCCTCGCGCTCACGACGTCGCTCGAGCTCGGCGTGGAGCCGGTGCAGCTCGTGCACGGACTGCAGAACCACGACGAGCTCACCTACGAGCTGGTGCACTGGGCGACCCGGCACGCCGACGATGAGTACCGCTTCCGCGGGGCCGAGATCACCGGCGGCGACCTCGCCGAACTCGTGCGGGCGGAGCTCACCGAGAGTCTCACGGGCACCGCGGACTACAACCGGGTCTTCACGCAGAACGGCATCGCGTGCACGACGACCTCCCTCATCGCCGCGACGCGCGGCTTCGCGCGCCTCGACGACATCACCGAAGCCGACGTGCCCACGATCCGCGACGCGCACCTGCTGCTGTGCGCGTACAACGCGTGGCAGCCGGGCGTGTTCGCCCTGTCGGGCTGGGATCTCACCGGGATGCTCACCGTGGCGCCCGACGAGGTCGCCGACCTCGTCGCATCCGGAGACACCCGGTGGATCGAGCGCGGCGCACACGACCTGCTCGACGTGGCCCCCAAGGCGACCGGATCGGCGGCGGGGATGCCACGCGCCCGCTCGCTCTACGGGCCCCTCCCCGCGCAGCTCGACGACCCCGAGTCCTTCGCGTCGCGGCTCAGTGAGGTGCTCGAACTGCGCCGGCGGCACGGCATCGCCACCGCGACCCAGGTCGACATCCCCCAGGTCGCCCACGCCGGGATGCTCGTGCTGGTGCACCGTCTCGACGAGGGTGATCCGCAGGCCGAGGCCCCGTTGCAGGTGACCGTGCTGAACTTCGCCGGCGAGCCGACCGAGGGAACCGTGCACTCGGACCACCTCACGCCGGGCGCCGAGGTGATCGACGAGGCGAGCGGCGAGTCGGTCGGAACCGTCGACGATCTGCACAGCTTCTCGGTCTCGCTGCCCGCATACGGCGCGATGTTCCTCCTGCTCGAGGCACCGGAGTCATCCGAGGAACCGGCGGACTGACTCCGGGCGGCGGACGTTCAGGCGGGCGGACGTGCCCAGGCGGGCGGTGCCCGGGAGGTGCCGGATGCGGCTCAGGCGGCGCGGAAGGTGAGCGCGGCGTCGATTCCGGCGAGCGGCACGGGCAGCCAGTCGGGCCGGTTGCGGGCCTCGTAGATGGTCTCGTAGACCGCCTTGTCGAGCACGAGCGCACGCAGCAGCGTGCCGTCGAGGTCGGCTGACCCGGCGGCGGTGGCGTAGGCGTCGATGAAGACCCGCTGGCAATCGGCCGTCCAGGTCGCCGCATCGGGGCCGCCGCCGACCGCGCCGGCGTAGTCGAAGGACCGCAGCATGCCCGCGACGTCGCGCAACGCGAGATCCGGGATCGCCCGCTCCTCCATCGGCCGCAGCGGCTCGCCCTCGAAGTCGACGAGACGCCAGCCACGGCCGGGCACCGCCAGCACCTGACCGAGGTGCAGGTCGCCGTGGATGCGCTGCAGTCGCGGCCACGCCTCGTCGAGCGCGGCGCGGTAGACGGCGTCGATGGCGTCGACCCGATCGGCGACGGCGGGCACCTCGGATGCCGCGATCCGCAGCCGCCGCTGCCAGGTGTCGCCGGTGGCCGCCACCAGGTCGGGGGCGGCATCGGCGGTGTCCAGCGTGACGCTGAGGGCTCCATGCACGCCGGCGACCGCGATCGCGAGATCCCGCGCGGCGTCGGTGAAATCGCGGCCATCGCGGGCGGCATCCAAAGCGATCGCCCACCCGTCGCGCACGCCCGGGAGGAACTCCTGCGCGAAGCCGAGCGTGCCGTGCGCGGAGCCCGCCTCGCGTCCGACATCCGGCCATGACGCGTCCTTGCTGCCGAAGAACCGCGGGATGTAGGGCGAGCCGGCGGCGCTGAGGGCGCGCTGAACGGTCACATCGGGATTCTCGCCGTGGTGAAGGGTGCGGAAGAGCTTCAGGATGATCGTTGGCTCACCCCGCTCCTCGAACACGATGGACGTGTTGGACTGTTCGCCGGTGAGCACGCGCGCGCCGGTCACGCGGCGCACATCCACCCCCATTTCGGCGAGTGTGTCGATGGCGAAGTCCTGCTGCCGAGCGGCATCGACGAGGGCGCTGCCGTCGCGCGGGTCGATGACGTCGGCGTCGTCGGCCGACGACGCCTGCACGAGGGGGACGTGGTAGAGGGTGGGCAGCGTTCCGGCGTCGTCCATGACGAGATAGCGGGTGCTGCCGGCCGGCCCGGGTTGCGCGTCGAGGATCCGCAGGCGCGGCTGGTGCCCTTTACCGGCATACCAGCGCTGAGTCGTCATCCAGGCCGCGAGCGCATCGATGAAGTCCACGCTCCACCGTGGCGTGGATCGGATGCTCGCCACAAGGGGTGGACGCGGGCGGTCATGGCGTGCAACCCTGCACCGCCTACCGTGGAGGGATGAGCGAGCAGCCCAGGGCGGTGGGACCCGCGGAGGTCGCGCCGCGGCGATGGCGCGCGGTGATCGCGGCGCTGGCCAACGAGTCGGCGCGACGCGTCTACGCCGAGCTGATCCTCGGCGTCGAGAGCACCACCCTGGCCTCCCTGTCGCCATCGCGACGTCGCCAGATCACGAAGGTGCTGACGCAGTCCGGCCTCGTCTCGGAGAAGGACGGACGCCTCGTCGCCGGCAACGCCGTCTTCGCAGACCTGCTGGCCTCGGCACCGCCGACGCCGAAACCCGCCGGGCTCGACCGGTTCTTCGACGAGCAGGGTCGCATCGCGGTCTACCCGTCGAACGCGACGATCCGCGGCGAGCTCCTCGCCGCGATCGCCCCGTCGATCCTGAAGCCCGGCGAGGTGCTGAGCGAGCAGCGGATCAACGCCCGGTTGAGCGACGTCACGCATGATGTCGCGGTTCTTCGGCGCCACCTCGTCGACCACGGCCTGATCGAACGCACTCCATCCGGCACCGCATACTCCCTCGTGGCGCCCGAATCTGCGGAGACGGACGTTCCGCGCGTTCACAACTCCTCAATTTCGCCCACCGATGTGCCCGGGACGGACTTTTCGACCCCTCGTGGCCGAGATCTTGAGGAGTTGTGAACGGCGAGGTCCTCGCTCAGCCCGTGGTGCGCTCCAGCCAGGCGTCGAAGGTCTCGACGCCGAGCTCCGCCCCGGCACTCGGCAGCAGGGTGCCGTCTCGCTGGGCCTTGCCGAGCCCGCCGGGCAGCGGGACGGCCGGAATCCACCCGCGGTGCCCGGATGCGCGAGCCCACCGGCGAACCATGTCGACCAGCGACTCCTCGCGGGGACCCGCGAGCTCGACATAGCCACCGCGCGCGGGGGATTCCACCAGGTCGACCAGGCGCGACGCGACCTCGCGCGCGGCGATCGGCTGCGTACGCATCTTCGGTGCGAGGTGCAGCGGCCCGGCATGCGCGGTGGCGTAGATCTGCTCGGCGAATTCGTGGAACTGCGTCGCGCGCAGGATCGTCCACGGCACCGGCCCGGCCTCGATGGCGATCTCCTGCGCGCGCTTGCCGGCGTAGTAGTCGAACGGGGCGCGCTCCACGCCGACGATCGACAGCGCGACATGCCGTTCGATGCCGGCGCGCTGCTCGGCGGCGAGGAGCGTGCGGGTCGCCGTCTCGAAGAAGTCCGTGGACGCATCCGCATTCATCGTTCCCACGTTCGTCACATCGACGACCCCTTCGGCGCCGCGCAGGGCCGCGTCGACGCCCGCGCCCGTGCTCAGATCGACGCCGCGGGAGCGCGCCAGCACGACGACCTCGTGTCCGCGAGCGCGGGCGTCGGCGACGACCAGCCCGCCCATGAGTCCCGTTCCCCCGGCGACTGCGATTCTCATGCTCTTCCTCTCTCCGTTCCGGATGCCCCGATGGGCCCCTTGCCGGATCGACGACGTAGCCCCGACGAACGTGAGCCTCACAGATCCACCCGGTTCCTCGTCGTGTTGTTCAGGGGGCGATGATGGACACCACCGCCGCCGCAGAGGGAGGCAGCCCATGACCGCCGACGATGTTGCCGCCGTGCTCGATGCTGAGCGGCCGGCCTTGCGGGGGCTTGCGTATCGCATGCTGGGCAGCCTGAGCGATGCCGAGGATGCGTTCGTGCGGTGGGTGCGCCTGACGAATGAGCAACGGGCGTCGATCGAGAATCCGGGGGCGTGGATGATGCGGGTGACCTCGCGCATCTGCCTCGACATGCTCGGGTCTGCCCGCGCACGTCGAGAGACCTACGTCGGGCCGTGGCTCCCCGAACCGGTTCCCGCGCTGGCAGAGCCGCCGGTGTCGGATCCTCTCGAGCGGGTCACCCTCGACGACTCGGTGAGCATGGCGCTGCAGGTCGTGCTCGACACGCTCACCCCGGCCGAGCGGGTGGCGTTCGTGCTGCATGACGTGTTCGAGCTGCCGTTCGCGCAGATCGCCGAGACCGTCGGACGGTCGGTGGAGGCGACGCGGCAGCTGGCCTCTTCCGCCCGACGCAAGGTGCGTTCCCGCACCGATGACGCCGCGCCGCGCGAACGGCATGACGCGGTCGCGGCCGCCTTCGCCGCCGCGACCGGTTTGGGCGACTTCGACGCGCTGGTCGCGCTCCTCGATCCGGATGTGACACTCACCTCCGACGGGGGCGGCAAGGTCAGCGCCGCGCGGCGCCCGGTGCTCGGCGCGGTCAATGTCGCGCGTTTCATCCTGGGTGTGCTCACCCAGCGCCCGGATGCGAGGGTCGACCCGATCGCAACGGCCGACGGACTCGGGTTCATCGTCAGCGAGAACGCGGTGGTCGACACCGTCATGGTGCTGGGGGTGCGCGCCGACCGCGTGTCGGACGTGTGGCTCGTGCGCAATCCCGACAAGCTCACCAGCTGGCGCTGACCCCGGCCCCCGCCTCCGTCCCGGTCGCTGGGCGAGGAGACCGAAACGCAGGCCGCCCTCGTTTCGACTCGCTCCGCTCACTCAACGACCGGGGGGCTCCGCTCACTCAACGACCAGGGGGCTCCACTCGCTCGACAGCCGGGAGGACGGGCCGTCTATCGTGGAGCCGTGCCCGAATCCCGCGCCGCAGAGAACCCCGCCGTCTCCGACGCGGCCATCAGCTCGCTGCTCGGCGCGGCGATCCGCGAAGCACGCCAGGCGCGCAAGCTCTCCATGCGAGCCCTGGCGGCGAGCGCGAACGTGAGCCAGCCGTTCCTCAGCACCGTGGAGAGCGGGCAGACGATGCCGTCGCTGGCATCGCTGTATCGCATCGCGGCGGCGCTCGAGGTGTCGCCGTCGCACCTCCTCCCGGCGGCGGGGGAACCGGAGCCGATCACGGTGTCGCGACGGGATGCCAGCGGGTGGGCGCCGATCACCGACCATCCGGACACGGGATTTCACCGCGTGGTGTCCTCGGGCACCGCCCGACGGGCGACGGTGCAGGAGTACGTGCTCGAGCCCGGGCAGCGTCTGGGCGACTGGTACCAGTCCGACGGTGAGCTCACCGTCTACGTCGCGGAGGGATCGATCACGGTCGAGGTCGAGGGTCGCGGCTCGTGGGAGCTCGACGAGGGTGAGGCGATCGCGCATCCCGGGGCCCTTCGAAACCACTGGTCGGTGCGGGGGAACGGGCGCACCCGCATCGTGCTGGTGTACGCCGGCGACAGCTGACCGCAGGAAACACATCCGTAACGTCATCGCTATTTGTTATCAACGATAGCTATCTACTATCGATCGCATCCCGACCCGCGTGTCCTGTGACACCCCACGAAAGACGATCGATGGCATTCCTCACCCGCAGCATCGGTGTCGCCGCCGCGTTGGCCGCCTCGGCCCTCGCCCTCTCGGCGTGCTCCGGCACCTCCACCTCCGACACGACCTCCGGCTCCACAGCCGCCGCATCCGCCGACGACTTCGGCGACCTCACCGTCCAGCTGAGCTGGATCAAGAACGAGGAGTTCTCGGGCGAGTACATCGCCGACACCGAGGGCTACTACGACGAAGCCGGCTTCGAGACGGTCAGCCTCGTACCCGGCCCGTCTTCGGGCGCCACCGAGCTCATCAGCGGCACCGCCGACGTCGCCATCAGCGACGCGGTCGCCATCGGCTCGGTCGTCGCGAGCGAGGGTGCGCCCTTGAAGATCGTGGGCGCACTGTTCCAGAAGAACCCGTTCTCGGTCCTCTCCCTGGCCGATGCCGGAAACATCGCGACGCCCGAAGACCTCATCGGCAAGCGCATCGGCGTGCAGGATTCCAATCGCGCGATCTTCGACGCACTCCTCCTGGCGAACGACATCGGAGCGGATGAGGTCGAGATCGTGCCGGTGCAGTACGACACATCGCCCCTGACCACCGGTGAAGTCGACGGCTTCATCTCGTACCTCACCAACGAGTCCCTCACCGTTGCGATGGAGGGCTACGACACGGTCGACCTGGCGTTCGCCGACAACGGCCTGCCGTTCGTCGCGAAGACCTACACGGTCACCGACGAGACGATCGAGAACGACCGCGAGATGGTGAAGGCTTTCCTCGAGGCCGAGATCCGCGGCTGGACCGAGGCCCTCGCCGATCCCGCCGTCGGCGTCGAGCTGGCCATGACGGAGTACGGCGCCGATCTCGGGCTCGACGAGGAGCACTCGCTCGCGGGCGCCGAGGCGCAGGTCGCCCTCATCAGCACCGACGAGACGCTCGAGAACGGCCTGTTCACCATTTCGGATGCGTTGGTCGAGGAGAACCTCGCCAGCCTCGCCGCGGCCGGGATCGACATCGACGCGGAGGCGCTGTTCGACCTGTCACTGCTGGCCGAGGTGTATGACGAGAACCCCGACCTCGTCGCCTACGAGCAGTAGAGTCCTTCCTCCCGGGGGCGGCGCAGTCGCGCCGCCCCTTCCCTCGTGAAAGCGCGCACATGACCTCCACCCTGCTGGTTCCCGACGCCGTCGTGACCATGAACGACTCGCTCGACGTCCTGACCGACACGGCCGTGCTGGTCTCCGGCGACACGATCACCGCCGTCGGTGCCGCCGCCGACCTCGCGGCGCAGCATCCGCATGCCGAGCGGGTCGACCTCACCGACCGCGTCCTCATGCCGGGCCTGGTCAACGCCCACCACCATTCCGGGATGCTGCGGGGCACCGCCGAGCACCTGCCGGTGTGGGAGTGGCTGCGGCTGCACATCGACCCGATGCACCGCGTGCTGCGGCCCGACGAGGCCGAGGCGGCCGCGTGGCTCTGCTACGCGGAGGGCCTCCTGTCGGGCACCACGACCGTGGTCGACATGTGGCGGTACATGGATGGCGCCGCCCGCGCCGCCCAGACGCTCGGCAACCGCGTCGTGACCGTGAACTACGTCGGCGAGCATCCGGACTTCGACTACTTCGACACCCTCGACGACAACGAGCGAATGCTGCGCGAGTGGACCGGGGCCGCCGGTGGCCGCATCATGCCCTGGGTGGGGCTCGAGCACTGGTTCTACGCCGATGAGGCCGGCCAGAAGCGCGCGATCGACATGGCGCGCCACTTCGACACCGGCATCTACACGCACTGCAGCGAGTCCGAGGTCGAACTGGCCGACTTCGACAGCCGATACGGGATGCGGCCCATGCACGCACTCGACAAGCACGGCTTCTTCGACACTCCCCGCGCGATGCTCGCTCACGCGGTGTGGCTCGATCAGTCCGAGGTCGACCTGATCGCCGAGCGCGGCGTCGGCGTGTCGCACAACCCGATCTCCAACATGAAGCTCGCCTCCGGCATGGCGCCGGTCGCCGAGATGCTCGCCGCCGGGGTCAACGTCGGGCTCGGCACCGACGGCGAGAAGGAGAACAACAACCTCGACATGTTCGAGGAGATGAAGGTCGCCTCGCTCCTCGGCAAGCTGCGGTCGATGGATGCCGCCGCGATGGACTCGTGGCAGGTCATGCACATGGCCACCCACGGCGGTGCCGCAGCCATCGGTCAGGGCGACCGGCTCGGCCGAATCGCGCCCGGCTTCCAAGCGGACCTCGTCGCGGTGCGCACCGACACGCCCCGCATGACACCGTTCCTCCCCTCCGGCGGCTACGCCAACATCCACCACAACCTCGTGCACGCAGTGCGCGGGTCGGACGTCGACCTGACGATGGTCGCCGGCGAGGTCGTGGTGCGCGGCGGCGAGCTCGTCACGGCCGATGTCGCCGAGCTCATCGCCCGCGTGCGAACTCTGGTGCCGGGACTGTTCGAGCGCCGACAGGAGTGGCTCGACGCCCATGGCGATCCCGAGGGCCTGTTCCACTGACGTCGAGGGAATACCTGGCGGCGGGTTATCGTCGTCCCTGACATGACCGAATCAGCGACGACGACCTCGACGACCCCCGACGCCGACGCCATCGATGAAAGCCTCGGCGCACGATACGGCGACGCCGCCCCCGACACGATCGAGTCGGTGAACGATGTCATCGCGCTGCAGTTGCGCCATCGGTCGGTGCGGCAGTTCACGTCGGAGGACGTCTCCGACGACGCGGTCACCGCGATCATCGCGGCGGCGCAGTCGGCGTCGACGAGCTCGAACATGCAGTCGTGGTCGGTCATCGAGATCCGCGACCCCGAGCGCAAGTCGGCGGCATCCGAACTTGCCGGCGACCAGGAGTTCATCCGGCAGGCACCGGTCTTCCTCGTGTTCATCGCCGACTGGGCGCGCAACCGCGCGATCGCGAAGCACCACGATCAGCCCGATGCCGGCATCGACTATCTCGAGAGCACGCTGGTGTCCTTCGTGGATGCGGGTGTCGCCGCGCAGAACGCCGCGATCGCCGCCGAGTCGCTGGGTCTGGGCATCACCTACGTCGGGTCGGTGCGGAACAACCCGATCGCCCTCAGCGAGCTGCTCCAGTTGCCCGCCGGGGCGTTCCCGGTCGCGGGGATGGCCATCGGGCATCCGCATCCCGATGACGCGGCCCGGGTCAAGCCGCGCCTGCCGCAGGACGTCGTGCGCCACCGCGAGACCTACACCAGGCCTGCGGACTCAGCGATCGACGCCTACGACGACGCACTCTCCGCCTACTACGCCTCCCAGGGCAGCGCGCGGCCGTGGACGCCGACCGTGCTCGCTCGCGTGCGCGACGAGGCGAGTCTGCGCGGTCGGCACGTAATGCGCGACGCCCTGGAGCAGCGCGGCCTGCCTTCGAGGTAGGGAACACGGCCGCCCCTAGGCCGAGATCGCCCCGCACCTGGTCGCGCCGGTCAGAGCCGGTGCTCGTGACGGACGGGCTTGAGGCGGTCGGGTGCGTCGCTCGCCGCGGGATACTCGCACGTGAACCAGCCCTCGTAGCCGAAGAGGAACCCGAACAGGCGATTGCGCACCTCCAGGGAGATGTGAAAGGCGCCGACCGTGTCGTCGTAGTGCTCGTGTAGCTCCGCACGCCCGGAGAAGAGCATCGGGAAGCGGAACGCCACCGGCCCCTCGTAGAACCGCTGCGCGTCGGATCTCAGGATGAGACCGCCACGATCGTCGACCTCCAGGTGCAGATCGACGGCCAGGTGCTGGTGCGTCCCGAGGTAGTCCACGATCGTGCCGCGATCGGAGTCCAGCACCATCGTCGCGTCGAATCGAGCGGGTTTCGTGCGCGCACGATATTCGCGCACGAACGTCACCGTCTCGCGACCGAGCGGGTCACGGTACGGATAGTTCTCGATGATGAAGGGCACGTCCGTTCCGGTGTCGGCGACGAGGATGTGGCGGAGCCGGCCGATGAGCAGGAACGGCACGGTCCACCACGGGCCGCGCCGGATGCGGGTCATCGTGCCGCGCCCGACGCACGCGTAGCCGTCGGCCAGGGAGACACCGAACCGGCGCTGCATCATCGGATGCAACCGGTTGAAGTCGTCGCCGAGCGCTGATCGGAAGATCGCCTTCTCGCTCACGAGATCGCCACCTCCCGCAGGTTCTCGGGCGCGTCAGCCATGGCACCCTTCGGCGGTGGCGTCGTACGACACCGTGATGCTCGCGGCCGATCGGCTCGCCAGAGGGCGAGCGCCGAGCGCAGCCTCCATCGCGGCTGGGTCTCTTCCGACTCCGCCCAGATGCGCAGCCGGTCGAAACTCCACGCCGTCATCCACAGGATGACGGGGCGCATCACGATATCCAGCAGAGGGCCCCAGCCAGGGCGGTAGTCGTAGCCGGTGATGAAACGGACACCGCCGTCGGTGGGGACGTATCGCCAGTACCCGCGTCCGCTGCGCAACGGCGAGGTGCGGTCGTCGGTGGAGAATCCGAGCGCGGAGGTGCGTGTGCCATCGGCGCGTTCCTTCTCGCCGAGAGAGACGCCCTCGCCGCGGATGACGTGGAAGGGCAGCGCGCGTTCGTATCGGAACCGCGTGCGCCCGGCGTCATCCGTTCCGATCGGCTGGATCGCGCTGAACCGCAGGTCCCAGAGAGGATGGAGTTCCGGACTCTGCGTGAGGGTCCAGACCCGCTCGACGTCGGCGCGGATGAACGTCTCGACGTACAGCGGTCGTCCCCCGGTCATCGCGCCCCTCTCGCTCAGCACCCTCGAACGTACCGCTCCGACGGCAGCGAGCTCTTCCTCGGCGCGGCATAGGCTGACGGGATGGCTGCCGGCGCGACGATCCACACCTTCACCGTGACGCTCGCGGATGTGGATCGCGGGGTGTACGAGGATCTCTCGCTCCGGGTGGCGCGGCACCCGTCCGAGACCGACGTCTACATGCTCACCCGGGTGCTCGCGTACGGTCTGGAGTACGCCGACGGCATCGCGTTCACCGAGGGCATCTCGGCGACAGATGAGCCGGCCATCGTCATCCGGGATGCGACCGGCTCGCTGACGGGATGGATCGAAGTGGGCGCTCCGGAGGCCGCTCGTTTGCACGAGGGCAGCATGAAGGCCGGCCGCGTCGCGGTCTATGCGCACCGCGATCCGGCCAAGCTGGTCGCGGGCTGGAAAGGCAAGCGCATCCACCGCGGCGCCGACATCCTGGTGCACAGCTTCGACCGCGGGTTCCTCGAGGCGGCGTCCGCGCACATCGAGCGTCGCACGACGATGAGCCTGTCGCTGACGGAGCGACACCTTTATCTGGAGCTTAACGGACAGGCCTTCTCCTCCGACGTCCACTCCGTCGCCGCCGCGTGAGCCGCTGGGCACGAGCCACGAAACAACCCCGAAACGTGATAGCTACAAGCAATCAATGATTGCTCCGTAGCATCATGGGCAGCTCCTGTTCCCGACGTGAGGTGCCCGCATGACTCCCCCCTCCGCACCGACGCTCCGCGACGGTGTCGCGCGATTCCTCGCCGACGACCCCGGCCGCCTCCTCATCGGCGGGTCGTGGCACGCCGCAGCATCCGGTGCGACGTTCGACACGTTCGATCCGGCAACCGGCCAGGTGCTGGCATCCGTCGCCCGTGGCGAAGCCGCCGACGTCGCGCAGGCCGTGGCCGCCGCGCGCGACGCCCTGCACCGCCCCGACTGGCGCGCGATGAGCCCCGCCGATCGCGGCGCGATGCTGTGGCGCATCGCCGACCTGATGCAGGAGCACCTCGACGACCTCGCCGAGCTCGAGACGCTCGATCAGGGCAAGAACCTGCGCACCTCGCGCTTCGGCGAAGTGCCGGCGGCGATCAACCAGTTCCGCTACTACGCCGGGTGGCCCACCAAGATCTTCGGGCAGACCATCCCCACGTCGGTCTCGCGCACGCCCGCCGGCAAGGAGCTGTTCGCCTACACGCGTCGCGAACCCGTCGGTGTCGTGGGGGCGATCGTGCCGTGGAACTCGCCGCTGATCATGACGGCGATGAAGCTCGCGCCGGCGCTGGCCGCCGGCTGCACCATCGTGCTCAAGCCCGCGGAGAACACCCCGCTCACCGCGGCGTTCCTCGGTCGACTCCTGCAGCGCGCCGGGGTTCCGGACGGCGTCGTCAACATCATCAGCGGCTACGGCGCCGAGGCCGGCCAAGCCCTCGTCGAGCATCCGGATGTCGCGAAGGTCGCCTTCACCGGATCGACCGCCGTCGGCAAGCGACTCGTGCAGACCGCATCCACCGACCTCACCCGCCTCACCCTCGAGCTCGGCGGCAAGTCGCCGTCGCTGATCCTCCCCGACGCCGACATCGACGCCGCCATCGACGGCGTCTCGCGCGGCATCTTCGACAACGGCGGCCAGGTCTGCGTCGCCAGCGCCCGCGTCTACGCGCACCGCGACGTCTACGACCGCGTCGTGGAGGGGATGGCCGCCGCCGGCGAGAAGCTGCGGCTCGGCCACGGCCTCGACCCTGAAGCCGACCTCGGTCCGCTCGTGAGCACGCCGCAGGCCGAGCGCGTCGCCTCCCTCGTCGACGCCGGCGCCGCCGACGGCGCGAACGTGGTCACCGGCGGCAAGCGCGAGGGCACCTTCTACACCCCGACCGTGCTCACCGACGTGCGCGCCGACATGCCCCTCATGCGCGAGGAGATCTTCGGCCCCGTCGCCGTGGTCACCCCGTTCGACGAGCTCGACGAGGTCGTCGCGTGGGCCAACGACTCCCGCTACGGCCTCGCTGCGAGCGTGTGGACCGAGGGTCTCAGCAACGGCCACCGCGTCGCCGCGCAGCTCGAGGCCGGAACCGTGTGGGTCAACTGCCACTCGTTCCTCGGACCTGAGCTCCCCAAGGGGGGCCACAAGGAGTCCGGTTGGGGCACCGAGAACGGCCCGCAGGGGCTGGAGAACTACCTGGAGACCAAGACCGTGGCGATGGTGATCTGACGATGAGCGAGCCGACGAAGCCGATTCTGCTGGGCGCGTTCGAAATGATGAACCCCAGCAACGGGATGCCGACCTGGACCGACCCACGCGGCCGCGGCGACGACTGGGACCGCCTCGACTACTGGGTCGACCTGGCGACCATGCTCGACGAGGCGGGGTTCGACTTCCTCTTCTTCGCCGACACATACGGGTACGCGACCCTCGAGGGGCGGATGCCGCACGAAGTCGCCGCCCACGGCATCCAGTTCCCCGCCCTCGACCCGATGCTCGCGATCCCGGCGCTCGCGCGGGCGACCGAGAACATCGGCTTCGTCGTCACCTCGCCTACCACGGTCGAAAAGCCCTACGCCACCGCCCGGCGCTTCGCGACCCTCGACCGGTTCACCGACGGCCGCATCGGCTGGAACATCGTCACGGGAAGCTCCCAGGCCACCACCGACGAGCTGTTCGGCGTGACGCAGAAGCTCACGCACGACCAGCGCTACGACGCCGCCGATGACTTCCTCGACACGTGCCTGCGGTTCTGGGAGCACAGCTGGGACGACGCCGCCGAGCTGCGCGACCGGGCTCGGGGCCTCTACGCCGACCCCGAGAAGCTGCATCGCGTCGAGGTCGAGGGGGAGTATCAGCGGTCGCACGGCATCTTCGCCGTGCCGCCCACGCCGCAGCGCACGCCCGTGCTCTTCCAGGCCGGCACCTCCGACCGCGGCCGGGCGTACGCGGCGCGCAACGCCGAGGCGGTGTTCATCCAGGGTCAGTCGATCGCCTCCGCCGCCGCGCACGTCGCCGACATCCGCGCGAAGGCCGAGGCCCACGGCCGCGACGGTGCCGACGTGAAGGTGGTCAGCGGCATGACCGTGACCGTCGCGCCGACCACCGACCAGGCCCGGGCGCTGCGCGCCGAGTACGAAGCGCTCCTCGGCCTCGACGACGCTGCGGTCATGTTCGCCGGGATCACCGGCATCGACCTCACGGGCGTCGACCCCGACACCCGGCTGGTCGATCTGCGCACCGACTACGGGCAGACCCTCGTCGACCGCTATGCCAAGAGCGACCCGGATGTGCGGGTGCGCGGCGTACTGGACCAGTTCCGCACGAAGGCCATCCGCGGGTTCCAGATCACCGGGAACCCGGAGGAGGTCGCCGACGAGATCGAGGCGATCATCGACGGATCCGGCATCGACGGCCTCATGCTCGAGCCGACCTTCGGCGGCCCCGACTCCTACCGAGCGTTCATCGATCTTGTCCTGCCGATCCTCGTCGACCGCGGACGCGCGAGCGCCCCGGCGCCCACGCTGCGCGAACGCTTCACCGGCCGCCCGCGGCTTTCGCCCACCCACCGCGCCCATCGGCTGACGGCGAGCGCCGCATCCACCCCCGTTCCCGCCTGACCCGTGCCCGAGACCCCTGCTCCGCAGTCACAAACTGCGGATTCCTCCCCGCTACGGGCGCACAACATGACTGCGGAGCAGGTTGCACCCCCCGTACCGCAGTCACGAACTGCGGATGCGCCGCCGCAGCACCCGCACAACGTGACTGCGAAGCGGAGCGGGATACCCGCGTCCCCACCCCACGAGCAACGCCAGAGAGAAGAGACCGAATGAAAGCCGAAGCCGTCGAGGCGGTGATCCGGGGCCTCAAGCGCGCCGGGGTCAGCGTCGCCACTTACCTTCCCGACTCGCTCCTGAAGGAGCTGTATCCGGCGCTCGATGCCGACGCCGACATCCGCACCATCCCCGTCACGAACGAGGGGGAGGGTGCGGCGATCGCCGGCGGCGTGTTCCTCTCGGGCAAGCGCGCCGTGCTCGTCATGGAGAATTCGGGCCTGCGCGCCGCGACCGAGCACCTCGCCCGCCTGGGCCTCGGCGCCGGCATCCCGGTCGTCATGATCATGAGCTACCGCGGCGAGCTCGGCGAGAACAACTGGTGGGCGATCCCCCACGGAATCACCATGGAGCCGCTGTTGCAGACCCTGCGCACCCCTTACACGATCGTGCGCGAAGTCGAGGAGATCGAGCAGGCGGTGGTCAACGCGTACGAACACGCCTATGCCTCGTACCACCACACCGCCGTCGTGCTCGGAGGAGGTCTGGTCCGATGAGCTACTCCCGTTTCGAAGCCATGAAGCTGCTCGCCGCGCGGCTGCAGGACGAGCTGGTCATCCTCTCGCTCGGCGGTGCCGTCGACGAGTGGTACAACGCCGCCCCCCACATGCGCGAGGCGAGCCTGTTCCAGCAGCAGCTCGGATGCGTCTCGGCCGAGGCGTTCGGCCTCGCCGTGGGCCTCCCCCACCGGCAGATCGTGTCGCTCGACACCGACGGTGGGCTGCTGTTCAACCTCGGGATCCTCGCCACCCTCGGCAATGAGCAGCCGAAGAACCTCTTCATCGTCGTGTGGGACAACGAGCAGTACCAGTCCATCGGCGGCCCCCGCACCCACACCAACGGCGGACGCGTCGACCTCGCCGCGATCGCCCGCGGCGCCGGTGTCGAGAAGGCTTTCACCGCGCAGACGCTCGAGGAGTTCGATGAGCACTGCGCCGCGGGGCTCGCCGCCGACGAGCCCTACATCGTCGTGGCGAAGACCGACGGCATCCTCGAGCCCGGCATCAAGCGCAAGCACTCCGACGGACGCGAGGACAAGTACATCTTCGTCCGCCACGTCGAAGAGACCGAGGGCATCACGATCATGGGCCCGAGCGAGCACAACTGATGCTGCACGTCCGTCCCTCTGAAGGTCCCCCCTCCGCGACCGGCGGCCCTTCATCCGCGATCGGCGGCCCTTCATCCGCGATCATGTCCCAACTTCTGCGCTCAACACCCCCTCTTAGCAGCAGAAAATGGGACACACCCCAGGCGGAAGACCCCTCCGCCGCAGTCAACCCCTCCGCCGCGGTCAGCCCCTCCGCCGCGGTCAGCGCCTCCACCGCGGTCAGCGCCTCCACCGCCGGCATGTCCCAACTTCTGCGCTCAACACCCCCTCAACGCAGCGGAAAGTGGGACACGCCACGGCGCCACGCCGATAAGGCGGCGGCCTGATGCCGTTCGTCGCCACGCCCGCCGCCTCTTACGACTTCCTCGTCGTGGGGGGCGGCGCGGCCGGATGCGTGCTCGCCGCACGCCTGTCGGAAGACCCGGCTGCGACGGTGCTGCTCGTCGAGGCCGGCCCCTCCCACAGCGGGGTGCGCGAGATCCTCGAAGCCGCGCACTGGGACGCCATGATCGGCGGCCCCTACGACCACGGTTACGCCTCCACCCCCACCGAGCACGTCCTCGGACGCGCGATCGCGATGCCGCGCGGACGCGTGCTCGGCGGCTCCTCGTCGACCAACGCGATGCTCTGGTACCGCGGCGCCCGCGCGGACTACGATGCCTGGGCCGCGGGCGGGGCGACGGGATGGGGATACGACGACCTCCTGCCGTACTTCCGCCGCTCCGAGTCGCGGCCCGGCGGCGATCCTGCCCTCCGCGGGCTCGATGGCCCCGTGCGGGTCGGTCCGCTCACCCGTGTGCATCCGATCGCGCACGCGCTGATGGATGCCGCCGGCGAGCGCGGGATCCCGGTGATCGACGACGCGAACGCGGCCTCGAACGAGGGCGCCGTGTACGCCGACTACAACGCGGTCGAAGGCGACGACGGGTCGTTCGAGCGCTGGAGCACCGCCCGCGCCTACCTCGAACCCGCACTCCACCGGCCGGGCCTGCACGTGATCGTGGACAGCCCGGTGCACGACGTCGTGCTCGAGGGCACGGTCGCCACCGGCATCCGTCACGAGGTCGACGGGGCGCTCGTCACCACCCGCGCATCCCGCGTCGTCCTCGCGGCCGGCGCGCTGGACACGCCCCGCCTGCTGCAGCGCTCGGGCATCGGCGATCCGGCGCGACTGCGCGCGGCCGGCATCCGCCCCTGCCACGACCTGCCCGGCGTCGGCGAGAACTTCCAGGACCACCCGCTGATCCTCGGCGTGAACTTCCGCGCCCGTCACGATCTCGGCGAGGTGCTCGGAAACGGCGGCGGCGCGATGGTCAACTGGCGCAGCTCGTACGCCGAGGCGGGGCCCGACCTGCACACCGTCATCGCACACGGCTCCCGCGGCGAAGACGCCCTCCACGCCCGCCACGACCTGTCGGGGAACCGCGTCTTCGCGCTCGTGCCGGGATTGTACGGCTCGCGCAGCGTGGGCTGGGTGCGATCGCGCTCGGCCGATCCGACGGTTCCCGCCGACTTCCAGCCGAACTACCTCGCCGACCCGACCGACCTCGCCGCCATGGTCGAGGCGCTGGATGCGGTGCAGGATCTTGTCGCCACCTCGGCCTACGCCGACCTCGCCGAGGGACCGATCACGCCACCGGTGTCGATGACCGCGCGCGAGGACCGCGTGCGGTTCGTGCGCGAGAACATCGGCTCGTTCTTCCATTGCGCCGGCACCGCGCGCATCGGCACCGACGAGATGGCCGTCGTCGATCCATCCCTCGCGGTGCGAGGCCTGCAGGGCCTGTGGGTGGCGGATGCCTCCGTCATGCCGGTCATCCCCACCGCGAACACGCAGGCGCCCACCGTCGCCATCGCCGAACGCGCCGCCGACCTGCTGCGGGCGTGACCGACGGTGCCCGCCCGCTCAGGAGGGTGCGACGTCGGCGGCCCACCGCACGAGCTCCGCGGCAAGGTCGGCCGGGGCATCCAGCTGCACGAGGTGTCCCGCACCCTCGATGAGGGTGAGGGCAGAATGCGGAAAGGTTTCCAGGAGCCGGTGGGCGCGATCAACCGGGATCCACGTGTCCTCGGTGCCCCAGAAGATGTGAACCGGCTCGTTGATCTGGCGGTATCGGGATTCGATGTCGTCGGTGAAACGCTCGGAAGCCTCGGCGATCTGGCGTACGAAAGCAGCCTGGCCCACCTTCGTCGTCCACGGTTCCACGAGCATGGCGAGATCGTCCGGCCGCAAACCACGGTGACTCGCTCCACGAATATAGGCCTCGACCATTCCGCGATGAATCGCGGGCGGGATCTGCGCGAATACCGCTTCCTGATCGCGAACGAGACGGAAGAAGGGCGAACCCCATGGCGCAAGGGCGACGACGTCCACAAGGGCGATCGCCGCGTAGCGAGTGCCGTGACACAGCCTCGCACGCAACGCGACCGCGCCACCGATGTCATGGGCGATCACGCGCGGCCGGTCAAGACCCCAGTGCTCCAGGAGCTCTGCGAAGAGCTCTGCCTGCACGCCAATGTCGACGGGATGATCGCGGTGCATCGACGACTGCCCGTAGCCAGGCATGTCCCAGAGATACACGGTGTGCGTGCGGGCCAGCACCCGAGCGATCGGGCGCCACAGCTCCGACGACCATGGTGTGCCGTGAAGCATCACGAGAGGGGGCCCATCGCCGAAGCGATCCCACGCCACGGTGCGGCCGCGCCAGGAGAAGGAGTGCGCGAGAGGTGTCATCGTGCCCCCATCCTCGCAGGGTCGTCCGACACCGGCGCAGCAGCGGTCAGCGGCGAGCGTCACGCATCCGAAATCTCGGTGGGATAGACAGGAAGTCCGCACCCGAAGGATCACCATGCTCTCCACCACCGACTTCCTGCGCCTGCTCCCGAAGGCCGAGCTGCACTGCCACTTCGTGTCGGTCATGCGCGTACCGACCCTCATCGAACTCGCGGCGAAGCACGACGTGGCGCTGAAGACGGACGACCTCGACGCGCTGCTGGAGTACGAGGGCCTGCCCGACTTCCTCGACGTCTTCAACGCCGCGCACCTGGCGCTCACCACCGGCGACGAGATCGCGCGCGTCGCCTATGAGGGGGTCGAGGATGCGGTGCGCGACGGCAACCTCCGCTACCGCGAGTACTTCATCAACCCCGACAACTTCGCACCCCGCGGGATCGACTATCCGAGCCTCATCGACGCGATCACCGACGGCCTCACGCAGGCCGAGCGCGACTTCGGCGTCGGGTTCCGCATCGTCGCCGCCATCAATCGGTCCCTCCCCGCGGCAGCGGCAACCGCAATGGTGGAGACGGTGCTGGCGCACCCTCGCGAGCAGGTCGTCGGCATCGGGCAGGACGACCTCACGCCCGAACTCACCGAGGATCCGCTGCGGTTCCGCGAGGCGTACGACCTGGCAGGCCGCCACGGCCTCAAACGCACCGCGCACGCCGGCGAGACCATGACCGCCTCACCGTGGAACGTGATCGACGCGATCGAGACGCTCGAGGTCGACCGGGTCGACCACGGCTACCGCGTCGTCGACGACGCCGATGCGCTCGCGCGTGCCGCCGCATCCGGAGTGCCCTTCACGTGCACGCCGCACTCGACGCACATGCTCTCGCACTGGGACTTCTCCCCCGAGCACCGCATCGCGCAGATGGTCCGTGCGGGCCTGCCCGTCACACTCGCCACCGACGACGCCGTCTTCTTCAAGACCGACATCGGCCGGGAGTACACCCACGCCCTGCCGGCGATGGGTCTCGACGATGCGGATGCCGCGCGCATCGCGCGCGCCGGCTTCGAGGCAGCCTGGTGCGACGACGATCAGAAGGCGCGCATGCTCGCCGACGTCGACGCCGCCGTCCTCGCCCTCTCCGCGTTGCGCTGACCGCGACATCCGCCGCTTGCGGAGGAGGTACACCGTCCCGAGGACGGTAACGTCGCAGGGGACCTCCTGAGGCCGGATCTCCTCACCATCCGCGCCTCGGAAAGCCGCGGGTGGCTCAGTCCTGGTGGAGCTCGTCGTAGTCGGCCAAGGGCACGATGTCCGCCGCGGCCGCGGCGATGCGGCCGTCGCCGGCGACCAGGACGTCGGCCTGCAGCGAGGCGACGGCGAGGTACTCCGCCGACGCCGTGTCAGGCCAGTCGAGCCGGTGTGCGAGCGTGAAGGCGGTCGCCCGTGAGACACGATCGCCGAGCAGCCGGATCTTCAGCCCCGCGAGCGTGTCCAGCTGAGCTCGGGCGTCCGCCTCATCCAGAACACCCTCTCGCGTCTCCTGATAGAGCATCGACAGCACATGACTGCGCAGCACCGACGGCCCGACGAGGGGATGCCGTGCGCCGATCTCGGGATCGTCGCGCACGATGCGCAGCGCCGTGACGGCGTCGATCGCGAAACGTCTCACTTCGGATGTCACCATGTGTCCACTGAACCCGACGTGCGTCGAGCGCTCAACCCGGTTGCACGTCAGGCCACCACAGGTTCAGCGGGCACGCTGTGGTGTCGCCGGAGCCGGGGCAACGCGTCGCGGATGCGGGACTTCACGGTGCCCAGGGGGCAGCCGATCAGCTCGGCGATCTCCGCGTGGGTGTGACCGCCGAAGTACGACAGCTCGATCACCCGGCGTTGCGCTGCGGTGAGACCCGAGAGTTGCTGCCGCAGGCGAGCGCCGTCGATGCGCAGCTCGGCCTCGGTCGCGGTGTCGCCGCCGGGCGTCGCGGCGACGCGCGCCGCATCCGCGATGTCGCGCTCGCGGGCGGACTGCACCGCGCGCACCCGATCGACCGAACGACGGTGCGTCAGCATGAGGATCCACCCCTTCGCCGCCCCGCGATCGGCGTCGAACGTCGAGGCGTTCCGCCAGATGTGCAGGAAAACCTCCTGCAGCACCTCCTCGGCCAGATGCCGGTCCCCGATGACCCGGATGGCGAGGCCGAAAGCGGCCGGCGAGATCTGCGCGTACAGGTCTGCGAAAGCACCGGCATCCCCGTTCGCGACCGCCGCCAGAAGATCATCGAGATCCGCCTGCGATGGTGCCGCGCCGAATGGTTCCGCCATGTGAGCATCCTCCGTCAGGGCGACGGAAGCGAACCCCAGGGTTGCCACCGCGCCCGCCACCCGCTATGGATGCGTCTCGGATGGGGATGCATGGTCACCGATCGGATGTGCGGACATGTGCATCACGACGGCCGCGGTCAGCTCCCCTGCGTGTGTCGCGGCGAGATCGTGACCGGCACCGGGGATGACGACCTCCTCGATCGTCGGGAGGGCCCGCGCAAGCCGTGCGCGCATCCCGGCGAACATCGCGGCGGACTCCGAGCCCCCGACCACGAGTGCAGGCGCCGACACGGACGCGGCCTCACGCGGACCGAATCGCCATGCCGCGAGAGCGGGAAGATCGGTCGAGAAGAAGGTCTCCGCGTGGCGCGCCGAGGGAGCCGCCGGCGGTGAGGCGACACGGGTCTGATCACGACCGGGCGCGCCGCTCAGCAGCGCAGCGAAGTGTTCGAGGGCCGCCTCGGTCCCCGACTCCTGCCATCGCTTCAGGAGCGCGTCGTTGAGCCGTCGGAAGTCGTCGTCATCAGACGGCGGTGGTTCGATGACGGAAACCGTGCGCACCAGCTCCGGCGCCATCGTCGCGAGCGTCAGCGCGACCGCCGCACTGTAGCTCGCGCCGACCACATGCGTCGGCTTCGCGTCGAGCGCACGGATGACGGCGGCGACATCGGCGGCATCCGCGGAGATCGACCCCGGCGCATGCGGGGCACTGCTCGCACCGTACCCGCGACGCCGCACATGGATGACGCGGAAAGTGCCCGAGCGGGCGATGCTGTTCGCAACGTGCGACATCTCGTCGACATCGAGCGCTGTCTGGGTGACGGCGACCGGCTCGCCCGACCCGACCACATCGACGTCGACGCACCCGCGGCCGACGTCGACGAGCAGACGACGAGGCTCCATGCGGCGAGCATCCTCCGGCGCGGCGAACCGCGCAAGCGGGGGGTCCGCGTCACTCGTCGCCGACCGCACGCGTGTGCGCCGGCCGGCTCGACGGGCCGGCGCGACGTCGCGCGCTGATTCCCGGATCAGAGCATCGTCGTCAGCGTGCCGCCGTCGGCGCGCAGAGCGGCGCCGTTCGTCGCGGACGAACGCGGACTCGCGAGGTATGCGGCCAGGTGCGCGATCTCGTCCGGCTCGATGAATCGCTGCAGGAGCGACGTGCGATTCCCGGCCGCGATCGCGGCCTTCAGGTCGTCGACGGGCATGCCCTGCGACGCGGCGATCTGCGCGACGGTCTCGGCGACACCGTCGGAGTAGGTCGGTCCGCCGAGGATGGTGTTCACCGTCACGCTCGTGCCACGCGTGAGCTTTGCCAGACCGTTGCCGAGCGCGATCGTGGCCGCCTTCGTGACGCCGTAGTGGATCATGTCGGCGGGCACGTCGACCCCGGACTCGCTGGCGACGAAGAGGATGCGACCCCATCCTCGCGCGAGCATCGGCGCCAGCGCGTGTCGTGCCAGCCGCACGCCGCTCAGCAGGTTCACGTCGAGGTATCGCTGCCACTCGTCGTCGGAGATGTCGGCGAACGCCTTCAGCTCGAAGACGCCGACGTTGTTCACGAGGATGTCGACGCCGTCGATGATTCCCGTCAGGCGCCCGAGCTCGTCGCCGCCGCGGCCACCCGCGCCTCGGTGCGTCCATTGATCACCACCGATGCCCCCTGGCGCAGGAGGGCGGCCGCGATGGCGTAGCCGATCCCCTGCGTCGACCCGCTCACGAACGCCGTCTTGCCGGCCAGTTCCTGTTCCACGGTGATCCTTCCTCGCACCATCCGGCGCGCATGACTTTCCTCGTCACGTGACCATAGGCGATCTGAGTTTCCTGAGCAAGTGAATTCCGTCGCGACGATAGACTGCCGGCGTGACGCCGCCCGACGCATCCGCACCCCTCACCGATGACGAGCTGGCGACCTGGGCGTCGCTCGCGACCGTGCTGGAGTGGCTGCCGGCGGCCCTCGATGCGCAGCTGCAGCGCGATGCCCAGCTCACGCACTTCGAGTTCGGGGTGCTCTACGCCCTGGCCCACGCCCCCGACGCGACGCTGCGGATGAGCACTCTCTCCACGTACGCGAACAGCTCCCTCTCGCGCTTGTCACGCGCGGCGACCAGGTTGGAGGCGAGGGGGTGGATGCGCCGCACACCCGACCCGAGCGATGGGCGATTCACTCTCGCGATCCTGACCGACGCCGGCCTCGGAAAGGTCGGCGAGACGACGCCCGGCCACCAGGAGCTCGTGCGCCGACTCGTGCTCGATCGCCTGACGTCGGCACAGGCCCAGCAGCTGCGCGAGATCTCCACGCGGATCGCCGAAGGCATCGGACCCGGCGCGTGGACGCCGCCGCACGGGCGAGACGCATCCACGGACTGACCGCACCGCCACCTCGCCGCGAGGCGGCGGTCGCAGCGCGTGCCGCGATCGGTGCCCAGACGTAGACTGACGCAGAATGAGCGGTCCCGAGGAACGCCTGAACGCACAGCGCGACGACGCCATGCGACGACTCGCGCGCGTTCGAGCAGACATCGACCGGCTGCGCACCGACCGCGGGGCGGAATCCGCCGACGATGAACACGACCCCGAGGGCGTGACGCTCTCGGCGGAGTGGTCGCGCCTGGAGGGACTGCGCGCGGCTGCCGAGCGCGAACTCGACGAGATCGATGCGGCACTGGCGCGCAGCGCATCCGGCGCCTACGGCACGTGCAAGACGTGCGGCCGCGCGATTCCCGCCGCACGGCTCGAGGCCCGCCCGAACGCCACGCAGTGCGTCGCGTGCGCGACCGCATCCGGCCTGTGACCTTCCTCCGATAGGATCACCCCGAAGAGCAGAAAAGCAGTGGGCGACCGATGTCCTCCGGGCCGGGGGAGGCATCAGAGAGCGACCCGTCATGTCTGCAGACACCTCTGCCCGATCCGCGCTCGCGGCCTACCGCACACTTCCCGCCCGCGCGGGGTGGGGCTACCTCATCGCGACCTCCCTCGGACGCCTGCCGCTGTCGATGATGCCGCTGGCGATCCTCACACTCGTCAGCGCATCCACCGGCTCGATCGCGCTCGCGGGAGCAGCCGCCGCGGCCGCCGCGGTGGGCGAGGCGATCGGTGCTCCGACCGGCGGCGCGCTGAGCGACCGCTTCGGACAGCGCCCCGTGCTCCTGACCGGCGTCGTGCTCAACGTCGCATTCGCGGTCGCCCTGGTCGCGACCATCGCCGACGCGCCCGACCTCGTGATCGTCGCCCTGGCCGGAGCGACCGGCCTCTCGTTGCCCCAGGTCGGACCGCTCTCGCGGGTGCGCTGGATGGCGATGAGTGGCGACGACCTCTCGGCGGCCTTCGCGTTCGAGGGCGTCACCGACGAGGTCGTCTACATCATCGGCCCCGCTGTGGTCGGCATCCTCGCCGTGACCGTCTCCCCGGAGATCGCGCTGCTGTCCGCGGCTGGGCTGATCGCGGTGTTCGTGACGCAGTTCGCTCTGCACCCCACCGCTCGCTTCGCCCTGCGTCGACCGGATGCGGCGCCGGCCGACGCTCCCGAGACGACGCGCGTGCCACTGCCCGCCTGGATGCGACGTTCCCTCGGCGCCGTCGTGCTCGGCGGCATGCTCGCGATGGGGACGTTCTTCGGCGCGAGCCAGGCCGGGCTGACCTCCTTCGCCCTCACGAACGGGCTCGGCGACTCGGGAAGCCTGCTGTACGCCGTCATGGCGGTCGGCTCCGCGGTGACGACGGTCGCCATGGTCGCGGTGCCCGACCGCATCGGGCTCGCGACGCGGTGGGTGCTCGCCGGAGCCGGGATGGCTCTCGGCGCGGTCGGCATGATGCTCGCGCCGAACGTGGTCGTCCTGCTGGTGTGGGCCGTGCTCGCCGGAGCCTTCCAGGGGCCGGCACTGCTGACGATGTTCAGTGTCGCGGGGTCCATCGCGCAGCCCGGCCGGGCCGGCATCCTCATGACCCTGACCGGCAGCGGCGTCGTGCTGGGCGTCGCGATCGGCACCTCGGCCGGAGGCGCGCTGGCAGCCGGCGGCGGTCCCGCCGCGGCTTTCGCTCTGGTCGCAACCGCCGCTGGCGTTCTCGCGCTGCTCGGCGCCGTCGTCGGCATCCTCATTCGCCCCCGCCGCTGACCCGCACTGCGCCGCACCTCCGGCCGGCGCTCCGGGCACGCACGGCGACTTCTCGTCCCGTCGTCGGCGCCAGGGAGAGATCGGCGATACGCGGCGGAAACACGCGCACCGACGCCGCGAAACGTGCGCACTCTAGCGTCGAGGTGATCCCCCGCACGAAAGAAGCACCGCCATGCCCCAGCTCGCCACGACCTACACGATGACGCTGCCGGAGTGGCTGACGTCGGAACTCGACGGCCTCCCGCGCATCCTCTCCACGAACGAGGAGCGGATGGCGCTGGTCAACCAGCTCGCCGACCGCAACTGGCGAGCCGGCAACGGAGGCCCGTTCGCCGCAATCGTCGTGGACGAGTCGACCGGCGAGCTGGTCTCCGCCGGCGTGAACGTCGTGCTGAGCACCGGGGTCACATCCGGACACGCCGAGGTCATGGCGCTCGCCCTCGCGCAGCGGGCCCTCGGCCGCTGGAACCTCGGCGAAGACGGCGCGCGTCTGGCGCTCATCGTCAACTGGCGCCCCTGCGTGCAGTGCTACGGCGCGACGATGTGGAGCGGGGTCCGTTCGCTCGTCGTCGCCGGCGAGGGTCCCGAACTGGAGGAGCTGACCGGCTTCGACGAGGGGCCGGTCGTCGCCGACTGGGCGGACCAGTTCCGAGCCCGCGGCATCGAGGTGACGATCGGAGTGGCCCGCGACGAGGCCCTCGAGGTGTACCGCGCCTACGGCGCGAGCGAGAGCCTGGTCTACAACGCCCGCGGCGACGCCTGACCCAAGGCCCGAGGCGCACCGGTGACCAGGACGCCCGGGGCACCGGGGCGCCGAGGCACCGGGGGACGGGACACAGGGGGACGGGGCGCCCGGGGAACGGGGCACCCGGGGACGGCGCGCCCGGACATCGGGACGCCGGGGGTCGACCTGCTGCCGACTCGATTCGCCCTCGTGCCCCAATTCAGGCTGGCAACGCGCCGGCGGTCCCACAACCGACCAAACCGGCGACGGCAAGAGCGGCCAGCCTGAATTGCGGCACGGTGACGAGCGAGAACCCGCTCGAAAGAACCGCCCACTGCCGGAGACCCACCGGCGGCGCTCGACGCGCCAGCCACCGACCCACCCGGGTGCCGGCGCGGGCACTGTCCGTGCACCAACTCAGGCTGAGGCCGGGGTCCGAGGCCAAATTCCGGCCGCGCTCGCACCGCCGAGAGCGGCCAGCCTGAATTGCGGCACGATGGCGAGCGAGGACCCGCCCACTGCCGGAGACCCACCGGCGGTACTCGACGCGCCGGCACCAACCCCACCGGTGCACCAATTCAGGCTGGCGCTCGGGTCAAGTCCCCTATCCCGGCCAGAACAGCGCACCCGAACGGAACCAGCCTGAATTCGTGCACGGTCGCAAGCCACGACGCTCGCGCGGTGGCCGGTACGACATCCGCACGGTGGCCAGCCTGACACTCCCACGCGACGGCCAATAAGCCCGGCACGCGCGCCGGGTAGTGACCGGTGGCCGGCGATCGCCGCGGAGCGGGTCAGGCGCGGCGGGAGCCCTGCTTCACGACAACGAGGCGGTAGGGGGCGCCGTCGGCCGACCACCACCGGTGGGCCACTCCGCCGGCGTAGTACGCGGAGTCTCCGACCGACAGGGTGCGCGTCTCGCCGTCGAGATCGAGGACGACCGTGCCCTCGACGACGTAGACGAATTCGTCTTCCGGATGCTGGAATGCTTCCCCGGGTGAGGTCGCCGCGGCGCTGATCTCCACCGGATGCAGTGGCCGCGACGCCGCGGCCAGCAGGCGCGCCGTGCCGCTGGCGAAGCCGTCTGGCACCGTCGTGCCGCGCGGGTCGTCTCGGCGCTGGATCTCGACCGGCGGAAGGTCGGCGACGGGTTCGTCGGCGGCGGCGACGAGCTCGATGGGACTCGTCTGCAGGGCAACGGCGATGCGTCGCAGCGACCCGAGGCTGGGCTGCGCAAGCCCTCGCTCGAGTTGGCTGAGGAACGGATGCGACAGTCCCGTCGCCTCGGCGACCTGCACGAGCGTCAGCCCGTGCCCTTTCCTCAGGCGCCGGATGTGTGCCCCGAGGCGCAGCCCCGACGTCTCGCCGTCCGCGGCGTCCACTCCGACGGACGAGGTGCCGGCCGGAAGCGTGCTCGTCACCGGGCCGACCCTCAGACGGGCAGTTCGACGCCGGCGGAGACGGCGTAGTCGCGCACGTCCTGTACAAACGCGTCTCGACGGCGTGCCGTGAGCCAGGATGCCTCGAACGAGTTGATCGCCAGCTGAACCAGATCGGTCGCTGTCAGCCCGGCCTGTTCCGCGAGTGCCACGTAGTTGTCGCCGACATAGCCGCCGAAGTAGGCGGGGTCATCGGAGTTGACCATGACGCGGGCGCCTTTGCGCAGCAGCGAGACGATCTCGTCGCTCTTCATCTGATCGGTCACGAACGAGTTCGACACCGGGCACGTGGTGAAGCCGATGCCCTTGGCGATCGCCGCATCGACGAGCGCCGGGTCTTCGACGATGTTCGTGCCGTGGTCGATGCGATCCACCTCGATGTCTTCGAGCACGGTGCGGATGTTGTCGATCGACCCGACCTGGTCGATGTCGCAGTGCATCGTCAGGAAGAAACCCTCCGCCCGGGCCCGGGCGAACACGGCCGCGAACTTCTCCGGCGGGTTGCCGCGTTCGTCGGAGTCGAGGCCGACGCCGACGATCCACGCCTTGTAGGGCAGCGCCTCCATGAGGGTGGCCATGGCGTACTCGGCGGAGAAGTCGCGAAGGAAGCACAGGATGAGCTCGGCCGAGATGCCCAGTTCGTCCTGTGCGCGCACGGCCGCCCGGCGATAGCCGGTGATGACCTCGGCGAAGGGCACGCCACGGCTCGTGTGGGCCTGCGGGTCGAAGAACATCTCGACATGCACGACACCCTGCGCCTTCGCGCGTTGCAGGTACGCCCAGGCGAGATCGTGAAAGTCGTCAGCGGTCTGCAGCACCTGCATCGCCGGGTAGTACACCGCGAGGAAGCTCGTCAGATCGGTGAAGTCGTAGCTGGCCTTCACGTCTTCGACGGTCTTCTGGTCGAGCTCGATACCGTTCCTCGCCGCGAGGGCGAACTTCAGCTCGGGCTCGAGCGTTCCCTCGAGGTGCAGGTGCAGTTCCGCCTTCGGAAGCCCGTGGGCGAAGGCGGCGAGATCGATGGTGCTCAAGGAGTCAAACGCCCTTCTGGGGATGCATGCCCATGCGGGCCAGCACGACGTCCTCGACGATCTGGACGACGTTGTAGAGGATGAGGGACACCGCGGTGATCGCGACGACCGAGGTCCACAAGGCGCTGAACTGCGCCTGCGGGACGTAGCCGGCGATCGATCCGCCGATGCCGCCGCCGACGGCGAGCCACTCGGCCAGAAGCGCACCCGTGATGGCGCCGGGCACCGAGATGCGCACGGCCGCGAAGAACGCCGGCAGGGAGGTGGGCATGGCGACCTTCTGCAGTTTCGTCCACGCGCCGCCGCCGTAGACGTCGACGAGGTCGTTCATCTGCGGCGAGGCCGAGCGGAGGCCGAAGGAGATGTTCACCAGCGCGGGGAAGAGCACGACGATGCCGCCGATGACCGCGAGGGTCCAGAAGTCGCGACCGAAGATCAGGATGATGACCGGCGCCATCGCCACGAGCGGCACCGAGCGCAGCAGCATCGCGACCGGCATCAGGGCGTGCTCGATTCCCTTGTTGAGCTGGAACACGGTGGCACCGAGCGTCGCGACCACGAGCCCTGAGATGAACCCGATCGCCGCGTCGCCCAGCGTGACCATGAGGTTGCCGAAGATCATCTCGCGGTTGGCTTCGGCGGCGGGCACCTCGAAGAGGTAGTTCCACACGTCGATCGGGCCCTTGGCGATCAGCGGCGAGATCTGGAAGATCGACAGCACGCCGACCCAGATCACCAGCACGGCGACGATCGTTCCGACGAAGGTGGCGACGCCCCACAGGAAGGCCTTCAGCGCTCCGGTGGCCGCCTGCTTTCGCATCGCGCTCTGGAGCTGCTCGGATGTGTCCTGCTGCCCGGCGGGTTCGGGCGGCGAAGCGACGGGCGGACTCGTGACGGAGGTCATGACGCACTTCCCTTCGACCAGGGCGCGACGACGCGCGCGGCGATGCCGACGATGCCGAAACCGGCGAGCGAGACGGCGCCGGAGGCGAGGGCGAGCGCCCACACGAGCGGCGCATCCGATGCCTGCTGAGCGAGGACCATCGCCAGGCCGACACCGACCTCGATCTTTCCGAAGAACTCCCCGAGCACCGCGCCCAGGAAGGCGGCGGGAACGGCGATCTTCAGCGCGTTGAGGATGGCCGGCAGCGCCGCGATCAGACGCACCTTGAACAGCTGCGTGAACTTCGAGCCTCCGTAGACGGTGATGAGGTCAAGGCTCGTCTTGTCGGCCGACTTCAGACCGAGGAGCGCTCCGACGACGGTCGTGAAGAAGCACGACAGTGCGGCGAGGAGGATCGCCGTACCTGAGGGCTCACCGACAGCGGGCGGCGGGATCAGCACGACCGCGAGCATTCCGATCGCGACGATCGGCACGCAGTACGTGAGGATGGCGACCTGCATCGCCACGCCCTCCAGGCGCGGCACGATGAGCACGATCCCTGACATCAGCAGGGCGAGACCGTTGCCCCACAGGTAGCCGATACCCGCTTCGGCGAGGGTCACCGTGAAGTTGCGGGCGAAGAAGTCCCATCCGGAGGCGATGTAGGCGCCGATCACCTCGGGCGGGCTCGGAATCGGATGCGCCCCGGTCGAGCTCACCCAGACGGCCGAGATGATCCACCAGAAGGCGATGAGCCCGACGCCGCCGATCGTGCCGATGAGCCACGGCGGCAGGCGCACATCCTCCCACTCGATCGTGCGGGACCTCGAGGGGGCCTCAGTGGTCATCGGCCGCCGCGCCTCCCTCGCCGAACAGCAGCTCGGAAGCCTGGTCGACGTAGGAGTGGAACTCGGGACTGCGCATCATCTCCGGAAGGCGCGGACGAGGCAGGTCGATGGTCATGACCTCCTTCACGCGACCCGGACGCGGGCTCATGACCGCGACCTGGTCGGAGAGGAAGATGGCCTCGGAGATGCCGTGGGTCACCAGCAGCGTGGTGGCAGGTTTCTCGGTCCAGATGCGCAGCAGTTCGAGGTTGAGCTTCTGACGGGTCATGTCGTCGAGGGCGCCGAAGGGCTCGTCGAACAGCAGCACCTCGGGGCGCATGATCAGCGAACGGGCGATCGACACGCGCTGACGCATGCCGCCGGAAAGCTGCGCGGGCTTGGCCTTCTCGAAGCCCTTGAGCCCCACCAGCGAGATCATCTCGTCGACGTACGCCTTGTCGACCGACTGCCCGGCGATCTCGAAGGGGAGGCGGATGTTCGACAGCACGCTGCGCCAGGGCAGCAGCGCCGAGTCCTGGAAGGCGATGCCGAGCTTGTTCTCCTTGCGCAGCTCCTTCGGGCTCTTGCCGTCGACGCGGGTGGTGCCGCTGGTCGGCTGCTCGAGCCCGGCGAGGATGCGCAGGATGGTGGACTTGCCGCATCCCGACGGCCCGAGCAGTGACAGGAACGTGCCCTGATCGGTGTGGAGGTTGGCGTCCTGGAGGGCCACCACCTGCTTGCGGCCGCTCGAGAAGACTTTGTTCAGGTCGGTGATCTGCAGGCCGGTGCCCAGGGTCGTCCCCTGGGCACCGGTCTGGGCGACGGGAATCGTCACAGTGGAACTCTCAATCAGCCCTGGAAGTCGACCAGGTCGGGGTTCTCTTCGTAGACCTCTGCGAGCAGCGACAGGTCGAAGAGGTCTGCTGCGGTCAGCTCGATGCCGGCGCCGGCGAGGCTCTCGATGGTGGCCGCCTGCAGGTCGTCACTGATGGTGAACAGACCGTTCTCGAGGGTCTCGTCGGTGATCATGAGCTCAACCTGTGCGAAGGAGCCCTCCTCCGACAGTGCCGGGTCCAGGCCGAGGTCGGAACCGTACTCCTCGTAGGCCAGACGCGCACCCTCGGCGGGGTCGTTGACGAGATCGGTCCAGCCCTGGATCTCGGCCTTCAGGAAGGCCTTCACGGTGGCGGGGTTGTTGGCGATCATGTCGTCGGTCGTCACGAGCGTCTCGGCGACGAAGGGCAGCCCGTTGTCCGCGAACGGCAGGTTCGTGGTCTCGTACTCCGAGCCGACGATCAGGGCCTCATTGGTGAGGTAGGCCATGAAGCCGTCGACCTCGCCGTTGGTCAGCGGCGCGGGGTCGTACTGCACCGGCACGATCTCGAGGTCGTCGGCGCTCATGCCGTTGGCAGAGAGGAAGGCGTTGAACAGACCCATGTTGGAGTCCTGCACGCCGATCTTCTTGCCGGCCAGGTCGTCGACGGTGGCGATGTCTCCGCCGTCGGCAAGCGACAAGATCGTGAAGGGGTTCTTCTGGTAGGTCGTGCCGATGATCTTCAGCGGCGCGCCCTCGGAGGCGACGACCGCGCCGATGGAGACGGCGTCACTCATGCCGAAGTCTGCGGTGCCCGAGATGAGCTCGGCGGCGCTCGTCGACGGGCCGGGCACCAGGGTGACCGAGTCGAAGCCGGCGTCGGTGTAGTAGCCCTTGCTGTCGGCGAAGAACTCGCCGGCGAACTCCTCGTTCTTGATCCAGCTGAGCTGCACCGTGATGTCGGTGATCATCTCTTCGGATGCCGCGTCGTCGGTGTCGGCGGCGGGCTCGGAGTCGGACGACCCACCGCAGGCGGTGAGCGCGAGCGCCGAGACGGCGATGCCGGCCAGCGCCGCGGAGATGCGGCCCCGTCGGGAAGAAAGGAAGGTCATGTGAGATGTCCTCTGATGCGGTGGTGCCTCGGGTAAGGGAGCGCGATCCGGGATGCATCCCGAGTCACGTGCTGAGGACGCTACGGGATGTAGATTTCACGAACACTTGCCGGGGTGTTTCGACCTCGTTACACCCGGCGATATCCGCGGCGGTGTCAGTGCGGGTGCCCGAGTCGTGCGGCGATCTGCGGGAGCTGGGCGTGAACACGCACGCTCGCCTCGGCCGACAGCGGGTTCGTCGACAGGCCGTGCTGCGAGACCAGGCGACCGCCGACGTAGACGCGGGTGAGGTTGCGCAGGCTCATCGACAGCACGTACGAGCGCACCGGATGCCACAGGGGTCCCACGTCCGGACGCCGCGGGTCGACGACGACGAAGTCGGCGAACTTGCCGACCTCGAGGCTTCCGACACGATCGGCAACGCCCATGATCTCCGCCCCTCCCAGCGTGTGCAGGCGCAGCAGCGTCTCCGGCATCATCGACCGGGGATCCTTCGTGCGCGCGCGCTGCATCGCCATCCCCATGCGCATGTTCTGCCACGGATCCGACACGTCGGTGCACGCCTGGTCGTCGAGGCCCATGCCGACCTTCATCCCCATCTCGAGCATCTCGGGCACCAGCGCCACACCGGAGGCGAGACGCCCGTTCGAGGCGGGCTGCCACGACATCGACGCACCGCCTGCTGCCGTCTCCGCGATGATCTCGGGGGTGGTCTGGATGAAGTGGCCGAACATCATGTCGGGACCGAGCGCTCCCGCGTCGCGGTACATCGCGAACTTCGACTGCTGCAGGGGAACCGCTTCGGGCGACTCCAGGAAGTGCGCCTGGTTCGTCACGCCGAGTCGGCGCATCGCCTCGACCTCGATCGCGGCGGCATCCTCGCGGGGCGACCACTGCACCTGGCCCATGATCGAGGCACCCAGAGCGTAGTCCGCGTCAAGCGACCGCGTGTGGGCGACGCTCTGCGCGAAGCGGTCGTGGATCTCCTCGTCGGTGCCGACGGTGGCGTCCATGCCGATCGAGTCGACGAAGCGGATGCCGGCGTCGAGGCAGGCATCCGCCTGTCGCGTGTGATATTCCAGTTCGCGCATGGGAGCATCGCCGACGCGCTTGCCGTCGACCATCCGCTCCCATGACTGCAGCGGATCGGTGAAGTTGTAGGCGGTCGTCACGCCGTTTCCGAGGAAGTCCAGGGCGCCGTGCAGCGTGGACCAGTAGATGTCATCGGCGCTCGCTCCGGAGGTCATCCCAAGCATCGAGTCGCACCAGCCGTACAGCGTTTCACCGACGCCCAGCCCGCGCAGCCCGCTGGTGAAGAGATGGCTGTGCGAGGACACAAAGCCGGGCGCGACGAAGCTGCGCCCGACGTCGAGGGTCTCGTCGGCGGTGGTGCCGGCGGGCGGCTCCCCCTCTCCGACCGCGGCGATGCGATCGTCGTCGACGAGCATCCACCCGCCGTCGACGTATCCAGCATCGTCGGTGCCGGTGGGCACAGTGATCAGTCGGGCGTTCGTGATGAGCAGGGTGGTCATGGGGATCCCGTCTGTGGGTCGACTGAAGCTGTGGAGCATGTCCCCATTTCTGCTCTCTCAGGGGCCGAGACCAGCAGAAATGGGGACATGGGCGGGTTGGTGGGAGGTGGGAGGT
>CEQU01035338.1_pt1 | contig 55802 bp, 46 predicted proteins | sample 531031 | NCBI WGS metagenome assembly CEQU01 (sample SAMEA2621216, study PRJEB7988) | marine metagenome | isolation source: saline water (ENVO:00002010), including
GATCACGTTCGTGATCTGCCGGGGGATGAACTTCTCCACATGCTGAAACGGCCCGTAGTTGTTCGAACAGTTGCTGATGGTGGCCTGGACCCCGAAGGAGCGCACCCACGCCCGCACCAACAAGTCACTCCCCGCCTTGGTGCTGCTATACGGGGAGGAGGGGTTGTACGGGGTGGTTTCGGTGAACCGTTCCGGGTCGTCCAGTTCCAGATCCCCGTAGACCTCGTCGGTGGAGATGTGATGGAACCGCACCCCATGCTTCCGGGCGGCTTCCAGCAGCGTATAGGTGCCGATGATGTTGGTGTCCAGGAACGGGCGCGGGTTATCCAGACTGTTGTCGTTGTGCGACTCCGCCGCGTAATGCACCACCGCATCCACCCCGGCGAACAACTCATCCACCAGGCCGGCGTCGGTGATGTCACCCTTCACAAACCGGAACCGATCCTCCGGCAACCCGTTCAGCGACGCGAGGTTCCCGGCGTAGGTGAGCGCGTCCAACACCGTCACCTCATGGTAGGTGTGGGCCAGGACGTGGTGGACGAAGTTGGAACCGATGAACCCGGCACCCCCGGTGACCAGCAACCGCATCAGCGATCCCCCCGCTCCAACAACCCCAGCAAATAGGATCCATACCCTGACTTGACAAGCTTTGCCGCGCGTTCCGCGAGTTCGTCATCGCTCAGGAAGCCGCGACGCCACGCGACCTCCTCCGGCGCACCGATCTTCATGCTGGTGCGCCGCTCAATCGTGCGGACATACTCCGCCGCATCCAGCATGTCGTCAAACGTCCCTGTGTCCAACCACGCCGTCCCTCGCGGCAATACCTCCACCTGTAGCTTCCCCGCATTCAGGTAGGCCCGGTTCACGTCCGTGATCTCCAACTCACCCCGCGCCGACGGCTGAAGGTTCCGGGCGATCTCCACCACGTCGTTGTCGTAGAAGTACAGCCCCGGGATTGCGAAGTTCGACCGCGGGACAGTGGGCTTCTCCTCAAGGCTCACCGCCCGGCCGGTGTCATCGAACTCCACCACCCCATAAGCCGACGGCTCCGCCACCCAATACGCGAACACCGCCCCACCATCGATGTCGGCGAACCGGGACAACTGTGACCCCAACCCCGGCCCGTACAACAGGTTGTCACCAAGCACCAGCGCGACGGTGTCGTCGCCGATGAAGTCCGCACCGATCGTGAACGCCTGCGCCAACCCATCCGGCGACGGCTGCACCGCTAACGAAATCGACACCCCAAACTGCGACCCATCACCGAGCAGCCGCTCGAACGACGCCGCATCATGCGGCGTCGTGATCACCAGAACCTCGTCGATCCCGGCCAGCATCAGCGTCGACAACGGATAGTAGACCATCGGCTTGTCGTAGACAGGCACGAGTTGCTTCGACACCCCCAACGTCACCGGATGCAACCGCGTCCCCGAACCACCCGCGAGAATGATGCCCTTCACGACTCCCCTTCTTGTTCTTGCTCAGCTGTGATGCCTGTATCGGTTGCTGGGACGATCTGCCCACCGAGTTCGCGGCGATCGCATGTCTAGACCTATCAGATGTGTGTTGCGCTGACGTGTCAGATCTAGGGCGTCCAACTCTGATGTCGTTACAGTGGCCAGGAGTGTCAGTTGACGGCTATCGACGACGACATACTTCTCATGGCCGAACGGTTCTCACTTCTGACCCGCGCACACAGTATGGTGAGCGGGATGTCTGTACTGAACACAATTTGGCCGGGGCTCGGACGAGACTTACTCAACGGGATCATCGGTAGCGCAGTTTTCCCCCGGCCGCTGCGATGGCGCGTACTCCGTGCACTCGGCATGAGTGTCGAGTCGGCGAACATCTCCCCGTCGGTGTGGTTCGGCAGCTTTAGTCGAGTCACAATCGGGGGCGGTACGTTTATCAACTATGGGTGCATGCTAAACACCTCGGCGCCGATTCGAATAGGGAAAGACTGCGATGTCGGAATGCGGGTTACGTTCGTCACCAGCTCGCATGAGATCGGTTCCGCACATCGACGCGCGGGGACTGCGACTGCCAAGCCCATTGAGGTGGGGAACGGTGTGTGGATCGGCGCGGTTTCGACCATTCTCCCAGGCGTGACCATCGGTGAGGGTGCGATCATCGCGGCCGGCGCCGTTGTGAGTCGTGATTGCGAGGCGCACTCGCTCTACGCTGGCGTCCCGGCTCGCAAAGTTCGAGAGCTTCCCTCGGTTTGACTGATTGACCAAAGCATGTTCTCTTCCGAGCTACTGACTTAGGTAGGGGGCGAACTGAGACCGATGCAAGCGCCCGAGATACGATTTGGGGCGACTCGCGGTCACGCGCCTCGAGTCTCTTGTCGCTCTGCCTTCAGCCAGTCGGGCGACAGCGTCCACCGGAAGGGGCTTGCAAGTATCACTCTGCCGAGGAGCAGCGACACCCAGGCCAGTAGGGCGGCGAGAATCGGTGGGATTATCGCACCATAAAGTTGTGGATCAGCCGAGATGATGCTGCTGAAGCCGGTCAACTTGACCAGTCCGCTGAGGGCGGATATGGCAAATATGTGGAATATGTAAACCGGCAGAGTCAGTTTGCCTACGCCTTCGATCCAATTGACCACCGCGTTTCTACCCGGTAGATGAGGCAATGCGGTTGCTACAGCAACGAGCCCGATCGCTGCCAATAGGGGGCGAGTCCAAGCGATAGCATCAGTCCAAACGTAGGCCAGCGCGACAGCTAAATACAGCATTGCTAGCGTCGCCGCGAGCGGACCTGTGGAATGGTTCATTATCGTCTGCCACCATTTTTGGCCGTGAATCCCGATGAAGAACCATACAAAGTTTGCCGACATCTGACCAAACATGAGTGGGTCTGCGGGCCGCTCAAGAAGTGGGCGAAAAAAGGCATCGATAGTGGGCGCCGCAAACGCAAGAGCTGTCAGTGGAAGCGTTAGCCAAACGCTGTGGGCCCCGAGAAGTCTCTCCACCGACCACGCCAAAACGAAGAAGAACGCAAGGGCCCAGATGTACCAGAATGAAGTTGGGAGGACTAGAGCGAGGATGAAGCTAGGCCACGACGGGTGTTCATCGAATCCAGGTATCGGAACCCATAAGCGCAGCAAGAAAAGTGCGGTCCAGAACGCATAGATGTAGTAAAAGCCTATGGTTCGCGCCTTCGATTCTTTAAGTGGTCGGCGGACTGCGCTGGCAGCCAGGTAACCGGAGATGAAGAAAAATAGCGGCATTCTAATCGGTGCCATTGCTTCAGAGAACAACCACCATACGGCAGGGGAGCCCCCGTTGAACTCGTTCTCGATCCATAGCGACACGTGTAGTAGAACCACGAGTAGAATTGACGATCCCCTTCCAAAGTCAATCCATCGCTTATGGTCCCGTCGAGACACCTCTGTCATACCGGCTCCCTTGAGTCGTGCACCTTGTTGCCTGCAGTTCGGAGTCTGCTGAAACCAGCATCCAGTGGCATCTTCGATACACCCGCACCCGCGTTGTCGAATGAAGTGCTTCGGCTTGTCGTAGATCGGCACGGGAGGACTTCACTTCGCCAATTTGCCCCCGCGAGCGTCGCACGTCGTGCGGCTTTAGCGGCGCTCCGCAAGTAGTAGGCTCCGTCATTTTGGCTACGTCTATTTCGCGCGAGCGCCAATGCTTACTCGCTTCGTACTGTGGCGAGCCGGTATAGCGCGAATGTCGAAGTCTCGGCTTGTGCTCGCGGTCGTAGCTCCCAGTAGCATGGCGAGTGCGACGGGGAGGCCGGTCCATGAACTGAGCGCCAGAAACACCCCTGACAGCACGATCGACAGTGACGCTATTCCGAACGGCTCGAGGAAGCGCCTCCGCCCTGCGAGCCACAGTAGAAGTGCTCCGAAGAAGGCCAAGCCAAGCCAACCCCATTTGAACACTAGCAGCGCAGGTTCCGAGTCGACCGTTAGGGCTAGATCCTTGATACCGAAGGCGCTCGGCACAATGTATGTGTGCTCGGGCAGTCCACCTAGTCCCCACCCTAGGGGCATCTCGCGCAATGAGAGGAGAAGGTACTGGTAGAGGACGACCCGATACTGCGAGCTTGCCTCTGTGCCGTCGGAGCTGCTGAGGACGGTATCGCTCGGCGCTACCGAGAACGCCCATGCGACGACGGCCGCAATCGAGATTATTACTAGTGGGAATGAAACAAGCGCACCGGCCTTCCCGCTAGAGAGCCTTTCGCCGCGGCGTGACCATAGCGCTAGCGCGAGCGACACGATGAACACGACAACCGCTCCGCGGCTGTCGGTGGCGAAGATGCCCCCGAACAGCACAACGACGGCCACTACGCGCAGAGACGGGCGAGCAATAAGGGTGACGGCAAGAGGTGTGGCCGCCACTAGAAGGGCGGCAAGGACTAGAGGGTGCTCGGAAGCAAGTATTGCCCGTTGGGCACCGTCTCGCACGAGGCTCCGCGCAATGTCAGGGCGGGGAAGTAGCATCTCACCTAGTGCTGCTTCCACCATGGCGAAACTCCCCATCGTCAGCGACCAGAATAGATACGAGCGCTTGAGCGATGCGCCGTTACCGGTTCTGACGAGGGTGTAGCCGAGCGTTGCCGAGACCGGTAGGAGGACCAGGTAACGAAACAAGGCATCGCCCTCGCTCGGCTCGATGCCAGCCACGGGGGATCCGATTATCCATAGCGAGGTTGCCGCGAGCGAGTACCCGCCCAATACTCGCGCGAACCTTATGTCGACCGCTTCTGGACCCACGTTCTTGCGCAGGATCGCGAGTATCCCGTAGCCCAGGGCTAGCGCGAGCACGTACCGCAATGGCATCGTGGACTTCAGTACGCCCGCGAAGAAGACTGACGCTATCGCAACGTTCGCGAATATCGCGGGGGCGTGTCGACTGGCGCCGGCAATAGCGAGAATCACTATTCCAAATACCAAGGTGGCAAGCGACGCGATCACAAGAAAACCCTCAAGTCGTTCGATCGTTTAGGGTGGCCAGCGAATTCATCGATCAAGTCTGATCTGGCTAAACTGAGCGCGCGCATCGATCGGATCAAGGTTCCACGGTTCTTGTGCCAACAGGCGCCGCCTTGTGTCCTCGTTCAAGCGATACCTGGCATGGCGCGCTGGGTTCCCCACCACAATCGAGAAGTCTTCCACGTCGCGTGTAACTACTGAGCCCGCTCCTACCACTGCGCCAACTCCAATTCGCTTCACGTTCGGCAGGATTGTCACATTGGCTCCGATCCAGCTGTCGTGCTCGATCGAGATCCTTCCTCTCTCTACATCATGCTCGATCGAGGCTAGCCCTAGGGTGGGGTTGTACCAGTATGGGTGAAGGGAAGGAGCATTGAGAGGATGCGAGGCGCCGAACCTTCGCACATTCGGTCCAATCGACACATAACGACCAATCTGCGTTCCAGTATCCGCTAGACCAGGCGTCAGCAAGCTTCCGTAGCTGTAGGCGCCAACGTCCACGCCATGTACTTCGCGGAGCAGGGAGCGCAGAGTGATGCTCGACATTTGCCCGCCCTCGAGACGAGTTATCAGCGCGAGGACCCGGAGGGACCGAGTGCGCCGATACACAACTGAAAGGGCGGCCGCAGCTTGTGAAATTTGCATTCGGGGCCGCCGTAATTGAGCGGCGGTGGAACTACCGGCAAGGTTAGCGCTCATCGACCCTCCCGAGCGGCCTCTGAGTAGGCCTTCTCGTACGCAACTCCGCAGCGATGCGCCGAGAATTCCTTCCCGCGCTCTTGAGCGCGGAGCCCAATCTCGCTCCATTGGGCACGAGCTTCGATCACTCTGAGCAACGTGTCGGCCATGTCGCTAGCGTCCCCCATTTCCGCGAGGTAGCCGTCCTCCCCATCTGTTATGACCTCGATGGGCCCTCCCGCACGGGTGGCAACGACAGGCCTCCCCAGAAGCATCGCCTCGATCACGACCTTTCCGAACGGTTCGGGTCGTTTCGACGGGACCACTGCTATGTCTGCAGCCGTGAATGCGCGCCAAGCACTCTCGATGTGACCCGTCAATATCACCTGATCGCGGAGCCCATGCCTCTCGATCGAGGTCTCAATCTCCGATCTCCAATCGTGATCGCCGGGGAATACGTCTCCAACTATCGCAACTTGAGAGCGGACACCGCGATCTCGGAGGGTCGCGATCGACTCGACGAGAATGTCCTGGCCCTTCCATGCATTGAGTCGCCCCACGCATGCGATCTTTGTGACCCCATCAATTTCGATGAATGGCCATTCGAACTTGCCGGGCGATGACGCCGGAATCGACGTACCTGAATGGATCACCCTTGCGCGCAACCGGAGACGCTTTGGGAGGCAGTCACGGACATAACTACTTGCGCACGCAACGGTTCGGGCACCCGCAAAACTGACTATGTGGGCCAGACCCCTGCCTAGCCATGTGCTCGAGAGATCCTCATGAATTGACCACACAACCTTCTTCCGTCGCGTTGCCCGCGTCAAGCTGTAAGCCGCAAGATTCGTTGAGCAGACGACGTGAATGACGGATGCTCCGCGCACGACTGCGAGCTTGCGAAACGAGCGCATCGCCCGCGCGATGTACATGAGTTCCGGTATCGGCCGGGATCGAAGCAATGCGCGACGAAGGCTCGGGACTTCCGCGTACACGACGTCAACATTCATGTTGCGCAGCTTCTCAGATAGGGGTCCGTCACCGGGCAGCACCACGCTGACATCCCATCCCTCCCGAGACGCCTCTTGAGCTGCGAAAATCGTTACCTGGCTCGACCCGTATAGATCGATCGATTGCGAGACGATTGCTACCTTTTTCAACGAGCGAGCCTCTCGATGATGCCGGCAACCGTGGTCGCCTGGTGCTCGGGTTGGAAAACGCGAAGGCTGTCGTTATGAGCGTCGGCAGTGAGCGACGATCCTTCTTCGATTAGGGGCCAACGCAGCAAGAGACTTGCGATCTCGGGAGAAAAGCCGTCAACAACGTGGTCGTCAACGATGGCTGGAACACCCCACAGAAGTGACTCGATCGCCTTGACCTTCACGCCGCCGCCGCGCCGCACGGGTACAAGACTCACGTCGATCGCGCCATAGAAATCGGCCAAGTCCTCGACCTCTCCCAAGACAGTCACGTCTGCGGGCCAAGATAAGTCAGTGCAGCCGAAGCCGGCCACGACGACGGAGACTCCCATGCTACGGAGACGTGGTAGCCAAGACTTTGTGAGCACCGTGGCGGCGTCTTGGTTGGGCCAATAGTGGAAGTTTGCGATGAAGCCGGCGGTTGCTCCACGCAGCTTCCTGACGCTGCGAGTGCCAGATCGTGGTGTGGTCATGACGGCTGTCGGGAGCCAGGACGCGTCAGAATCACCTTGGAAGTCGGCGTAGTCGCCATAACCCGCGTAGGTCGTCGCAACGGACGCGTGTGCGACTTCGCGGTGTACTCTCGCGAGAGCTCTGGCCTGAGCCAAGGAGGTCTGGCGCGCGAGCCCGGAGCGATAGCTTGCCTCAAGCTTCGCCATTCTGTACCAGCTGTCCCAAAAATCCGTCCACACGCGTACGTGTGACATGCGCGAGAGCTCCCGCGAAATGAACGGCAGCGCTGAAATTACGAGGTCGGAGTCTCGGGCTTGGTCTTGCAGGCGGTCCGGCAACGTTGTCCCGCGAGGAGCGCTGAAAGGGAGCGGAAAGAAGTGGCGCTTAAACTCACCGAGACGTGCAGTCGCCCCGGTGGCACGCTCTCCGGTGCGGCGCTGAGGTATGTCGTAGAAGCACACTTCGTGGCCAAGAGACTCGAGGATCTGGCCGAGTGATTTCTTCCGCACGCCTCCACCGTGCAGCTTTCCCGAAGGGTTCTCCCAGGATACGAAGGTGATCCTCACGCGTTCCTCCCAACTATTTCGACATCTCGACATGCAGGTCTCAATCCTGCTATCAGGCCGCGAATACGTTTTTTTTGTCGTTCCTTAGCGCCCACTGGTTTTCCGATCGTCCCGACGACCAACCGAACGATTAGCTCGAGCACGAAGAGCGTGCGCGCCCAATGATGACCTTGCCGCGCTAGTAGCCACTGAAGGTTTCGGGCTGCGAGGTACTGGTCAAGGTTCCCGCCCGGGGCCTGTGACGCACGCGCCGTTTGAATGCATCTGACCCGCTTTCCGAGAATGCTACGTACCCTCCAACCCAGGTCAACGTCCTCGAAGTAGAGAAAGTAGGACTCTTCCAGTCCGCCCAACAGCTTGAAGTCGTCCGATCGAATCATGAAACAAGCTCCATCCAGCCAGTCAGCTTCGAGAGTGCTCTCAGCAGTCGACACGAGAGTCTTTCGGTTGGCCGGGCGGAAGAACGGCGCAGGTTGGAGACCGCCAGTTGACCACACTGAGCCGTCACGTGAATCATCGAGCTGCGGACCGACCAAGCCAGTGGTGGGCGTGGCGTGTAGGTGGCTTACCAGTGTGGCGATTGTCCCGTCGGCCACCGTTACGTCATGTGTGACCACGAGGAGATAGTCGACTTTGTCCTGCAGACATGCGGCTCCCGCGTTGACAGCGGCGCCATAGCCTGGGTTGTCTAGATCAATCCAGTTCTCCTCGGGAACGATTTTTCTTGGGTTAGTCAACAGTTCAGCACTTCCACCGTTGTTCACAACGACAAGATCTTGCGGCCGTATCTTGTGCCGTTCGATGAGGTTGACCATCATCCCCTCTAGGTCCGCTTCGCGGAAGTAGTGGACTACAACAGCGCCAACGCCCCGCTCGTCGCCCGATTTGCTAGTCACCCTTTAAGCCTCCTAATCACCTTCTAGTCCTCCCTTGAAGTGTGCGACTAGGCCTCGAAAGCTGACGTTCAGAAGGCTTCTTCCGGCAAGCGCAAAGGAGTAGGCGAGTGCACCCGCCGCGAGCACGATTCCCGCGGCGAAGATTCCGAGAGAAATGTTGCTGATAGTGCCCAGTGCGCTTCCCATGACCAACGCAGAGAGGGAGATGGCTGTCAGGGGCCAGAGCGACTGTCTGCCTGACGATGTGAACTGAATCACGGGTGCGATTACTGCTAGTCCAAGCGTCGCCGCGCACGCAGCAGGTATGTAGGCGCGCGCCGATACGAAGTCCTGCCCGAGGAACCACGGAAGAAAGAAGTATGCAGTAGGCGCGCCAGCGATGACCAGTACGACAGCGAGCATAGTGCAGGTCTGCTGTAGCAACCGCAGCCGATCGACAGGCGAGACGGCGGGGCTTTTAGCGTAAGACCGCTGAATGATGGTGAGGACGATGGCGTATGCGACCTGCGGTATGAGCGCGGCGGCCGAGTAGAGGCCAACCTGTCGCGTGGAGCCGCCGCTCAAAGAAACCGCCGTGTCGGTCTTGAGTACTAGTGCGTCGATCACCTGCGATGCCCATGAGCGTGAGGCTCGGTCAAACATGCGCCGCCCACGATATTCCGGGTCTGACTTCATCTGTAGTTTACGATCACGATATCGGTCAAGTTGGGGCGCGAGAAGCCTGCGCAGTGCGAAAGTAAGAAGGGCGACTTGGACGACGATCCCGGCCGCGTTGGAGTAGATCGCGACGGTGACATTTAGCGTGCCCATCAAGAACGCCGCGACCACGACTATCAGGGTGATAGCAGCGCCAGACAGGTTGACAGCGCCGACGGTGGCTGGTCGATCTATCGCCACAAGCACATTTGCATCAACGCTTCTCAACGAGGCCATTGCGCTGAGTGTCATGAGGACTAGCGTGGCGATGGTCGCGGAGAAGTCGAATCGGAGGACGAGCGCCGCTGTGACACCTACGCCTAGAGAGACGGGAATTGCCAAAAGCGAAGCCTTCAATGCGCTCTCGCGCCAGAACGTGATCGAGAAGCGATCCGTACCCACACTGTGTCGCGCCAGCCATCCGAATCCAAAGCCAGCCGCGATTATCACAACGCCGGAGATGAGCATGATGATCGTCACCTCACCGCGCCCCCCGGGGCCGAGGCTACGCGCGGTCATCGGCGCGGTCAGAAGTCCCGACAGCATCGGCGCGAGGTTGCCCATCAGATGGATGGCTTGACGTTTCAAATCGAAACGCGCCTCTCGCGACGTGCCCGCCGGAACGCTCCGACGAATTGACGGATCGATAGTATCGGCCGCCGCGCCAACCATCTCCAGCGTGGGACGCCTCTCCATGACGGGACGGAGTGTCCGCCGAGTCGATATCCCAGGCCTCGGGCTGCTCCTACTTCGCGACGGGTTCGCTGAGAGGGCTGAACATTTCCAAGCGACTGAATGTCGGCTGGCCTGGCGGAGATTGCGTCGAGTGCAAGCGCTTCCTGGACGATTTGCTCACCCACCGGGGTGCGGGAGACGAGCAGGCTGCGACCTTCGCTCTCCGTGAATAGGGGGTAACCGCGCTCGTCCGTCTCCCAGCTGTCCGCCGCGACGATGTCGGCTTGTGAGCCCATTCCGTCCTGGCAGAGTTTGCACCTCGTGTGCAGGTGCTTGTTCAAGATCTGGCCCCAGGACTTCTCGTACGGCATCGATCGTTCTTCACCACCGCGAAGCTGCACAGAGAACTTACCCGGCCACCCGTTGCCGCGATACCGCAGAGACTCAAGCTCGCGTCCATCGACGTCGAGACGGGAAAGTACCTCCCGAGTGCCTTTCCAGCTCGGAGTTCCTGCGCAGAAGAAGCTGAGGTAGACGACGACGGTCGGGTAGCCGTCCTCTGAATGAGAAGTCAGGAAGCGGCGCAGTCCCGCGATATCACACGGCTTCCCGACGACCGCTATCCGCGCGCCCGTGCCGAGATCACCGAGGTGCTGGAATGGGGTGGCCGGTGAATATCGCGATCCGCTCAAGGTCGCGCATGCGTCAACACTCCGAATGACGCGCATTTCGTTCGTTAGAGGCTCGCTTCCTTCAGCAATCCCGAGAACTGCTTCGACCTTGCCGGACGCAATCAGGTGGCCAGCGATCGCTGTGATTGCGCCGCCGCTGCTCCCTGTCCGTCGTACATCGCGGTCACTTGCCCACGCCTCGCGAGCTTCAATGACATTTCCCCACATGGCAGTCGATTGCGGTCCGCCTGTTCGGCGGGGGCGCTCATAACCTAGGCCTGGACAGAACCGCCTGAACTGATCCGATTCGTCGGGGGTCAGCTCACTTCCCGCCGTCAGGTGCGCCTCCTCGAACCCGTTGGACCCACGGGACATGGAGACTTTCTTGGGGAACGCGAGTGCGCAAACGCCACACCCAACGCAAAGGTCCCCATTGGTAACCGCTGTCGGGTCGCCAATATTCCTAGCCATTACTCTCCGAACTCGATTGCGAACTTTGCGATACGTCGTTGCCCCTCGGCGCGCGCTCGCCGTGCGCTTATCGCGAGCTGATTGTCGCCTACGAGGTCTAGTACCGCTTCGACACGAAAGTCGTTCGAGCGAAGGTCTAGAACGTGGTTGTATCCGAGGTCACGGAACAGAGAATCGAATTTGTCAGAGTATGCGAGAGGCACTGTGGGAACGCCTAAGCTCAAGGCGTTCAAGCACGCGTGCATTCGACTTCCTACGAGGACAGTTGCGCCAGCGACTATGCTTCTCGCGGCTCCGAGGGTTGTGGGGCGGTGAACCTTCAAGTCAGGGTATTCGCTCCCGAGCATCTCCGATATCTCCGTGTCGTCGTCACGCTCCCCGCCCGCGAGGACGTGCGGCAGAAGAGATACGGGTGAACCGCGTTCGATCTGCTTCTCGATGATCGTCCGCACGGTCGCCTGGTAGACCCGAGAGTCGACGTGACGATTTTCTTCCCAAAGCAGCCCACTAACGTTCAATACGAGCCCGTTCGAAGGCGTTCGCTCCGGCTGATCGCGAATCGCAAAAACAAGATCCGAACCAAGCATTACTCCTTCGAAGCCAGCTGCTCTCGCTCGCGCCAGCGAGTCTGAGTCTCGCGCCCAGACTGCCTTTGCTTTCTTCATGGCGAGACGGCCTGCTGATCTGCTCCATGCACTTTCCCACGGACCCAGAGTCTGGGGAGCGAGGATCGGAGGGCGTCGAGCATTTGCTGCCGCGAGCTTGCCAGCGAGCATCTTAGCGAAGCGCTTTGCTCCATATATTGACGCAAAACTATCGCCTTCTCCGACATCGATGATGAGATCGTATTGCGCAAGTTCAGACTTGACCTGTCCCCATGGCCACACGGCGGCAATTCCCAAGCGCTTTAGCGAGAGCGAGCCTGAATCGAGAGGCTTGCGATGGCTCGCAAACGTTACGGACGCGCTATCCGGCAGAAGGTCGCGAATGCCTTGTGCGAGAGCGCGTACGCCCAAATTGGGGGAATCAGGATCCGCCCACAATACAAGAACTTTTACTGGAGACAAGACTTATACACCTCGGCTTTTTTGCTGCGGATTTCCGTGCACCCTGGGCGGGGTGGTGGGACCAATGCGTGACGTCATTCGCTCGAGTGTTCCGCTTTGACGCGACCAAATGCCCTATAAAGCGAGCTCTCATATAGGGAGCAAACTCGCTTCCACGTGAAGTGCGTTAAAGCGCGTCGTCTTCCTTCAACAGACATCCGGTTCTGCTCTTCTCTGTCGGCTGAGAGTGCCTTGGCGGCTCGGGTGATCGAATCTGGGTTTGGCTCTACGTATCGCCCAGAGCCGCGCAGAACCTCGCGGTTGTAGGGTGTATCGCGTGCGATCGTGGGTGCGCCCATCGCCATCGCCTGTACCAGAGCTGGGTTTGTTCCACCAACGCTGTGACCATGGAAGTATGCAGCCGCATGTTGCCAGAGCGAGAACAGCCGACGATCGTCGTTTATATGCCCGTACCAGTGAATCCGCGGGTGTATCGCTGCAAGTTCGCGCGCCCGATCGTCAAGTTCGCCGCCGTACCCGGACGATCCGACGAGCACGACGTCCGTGAACTCGGCTATTGCCGGAGCGGCATCGAAAAACTGCGGCACCGTGTTTTCTGGAACGAAACGAGCCACCATAAGCGTATAGCCGCGATGCACTAGCCCTTCTTCGACCGGAAGCTCCTCGCTAACGGTGTCGCCACCATACGGGATGTAGTCTCCGTCGCGGTTGAACTCGACGTCCCAGCGTCGGGAGATCTCGTGCGCGTCAAAGACCAGACGATCGGCGTACTTCGCGGTCATCCGTGCGCCTCTATAGAACATCCACTTAGCGAGACGGCCCCACTTAGCTCGGTCCCACTCGATTCCGTCCACATTCATGACGGTCGGTATTCCGGCGCGCCTGAGGAGTGGGAGCCAATAGCCGTTCGCGCAATTCATGACGAGCGCGACATCGGGCTTCTCGCGTGCAGCATGAAGGGCCGCAGTCATGCCGAAGGTTAGAGTGCTCAGAGATTTTGTTTCGATGCCCCACGTCTCGATAACGCGCACGCGCCCGTCTCGGGTTGAGTCGTCCAACTTCGTGGCCCCTGGGCGGCCATATACGGTGACAGCCCAGCCTCTATCGGCCAGGTATGGCGCGAGGTTGCGGACTGCAGTCTCGAAACCGCCGTAATAGCTCGGGTAGCCACGTGTGCCGATTATTGCGACTGAAGGCAATGCGGTTCCTTTCCATGAGCGAGGTATTCTGTTCCTCGCGGTGCCGGTCGGCCTTCGGGGTGGGGAAATCGGCGCCTCTCGCGCTTAGCTATGGCTCCCCTTGTCCCCCGCTGTCGCGCCTGCAGTCTTCCCTCTCGGGCCCACGCGGCGATGCTCCGGTGCAGCTTCTCGGAGAATGCTCGCCCGGGGAGAGCAATCGAGTTCGACGAGTGCAGTGCGGTATGGATCATGGCGCGCGCACGCATCGAAGTTATGCCGCGGCTGATCCGTGATCGGTAGGAAGAAGGTTCACGCGCATTCAGATCATGTAGGTAATGCTTCACGCCGCAGTTGCTCCCGGGCGCAGTACCGCTCCAGCGGTTTTCGCAACGATTGCCAGGTCGCCTAGCAAACTCCAGTTCTCGACGTAGGAGAGGTCGAGACGAACGGTGTCTTCCCACGAGAGCGTCGATCTCCCGCTGACCTGCCAGAGGCCGGTGATGCCGGGCTTCACGATGAACCGTCGATGCACGTGATCGGCGTACTGTGCTACCTCCGACGGGAGGGGCGGTCGCGGGCCGACGAGCGACATCGAGCCGCTGATTACGTTGAAGAGCTGGGGGAGCTCGTCGAGACTGAACTTACGCATGATCCGCCCGATCGGTGTGACCCGCGGGTCGTTCTGCATCTTAAAGAGCACCTCGTTGCCGGCGTCGCGTTGCTGCTCGGCGAGCTTCTCGAGCAGCTCCTCGGCGTTGACGACCATCGAGCGGAACTTGATCATGGTGAACTCTTTGCCCTGAATGCCGACGCGGGTCTGGCGGAAGAAGACGGGGCCCTCACTAGAGAGCCGGACTGTGATGGCGAGGAAGGCGAGGAGCGGGCTGAGAACGATCACGCCAAGCACACTGGCGACGAGGTCGACCATGCGCTTGAGGAAGAGCTGTCCCTTCGTGAATCGAGGAGTCTCGACGTGGATCAGCGGAAGGCCCGCAACCGGGCGCGTGTGAAGACGCGGGCCGGCGATGTCTACAATGCTCGGGGCGAGCACGAGGTGCTGCTTGCCGGCCTCGAGTCGCCACGAGATCTGCTTGACCTTGTCAGGAGGCAGCTCGTCGGTGCTGGTGACGGCGACGGTGTCGGCACCGGTCGTGGCGAGTGCCCTCTCGACGTCGTCGATGCCACCGAGAACGGGGAGCGTGCCGTTCCGAAGAGTGAGGGCGCGAGCGTTCGAGGTCGTGCAGGCACCGACCACGGCGTAGCCCGCCGAAGGCGTGCGCTCCAGCTCGCGTGCGATCTGGGTCACGGAGTCGGGGGAGCCGACGAGGAGCACCCGTGCCGAGTACTCGTTCATCGAGCGGTGGGCGATGAGCCACTGTCGCCACATCCACCGGGAGAAGACCAGCACGAGGATTCCGGCGGGGAGGCTGAGAAGGAGATACCCGCGAGCGACTTCGACCTTGAGGAGGAAAGCGGCGATCGCAATGAAGCCGAACAGGGTGAGGCTCGCGTTCGCAACCCGCACGTACTCAGCCGTGCCGGTGCCGATCACCCGCTCGCTGCGGGAGTCGATCAGGCTGAGCGCCCACATCCAGAGCACGACGAGGCCGGCAGAGAACATCCAGTAGGAGACATCAGTGATGGCGGCGTTCTCGTGGATCGCCAGATCGACGTTGCCGGTTCCGAACCACACGATCTGCGCGCCGAAGACGACCCAGATGAGCACGAACAGATCGCTCACTCGCAGGCGACGCGCGAAGCGCCTGCGCCAGTTGCGCTGCTTCGGCGATGGGCGTGACGGCTGCGCAGAGCTGGCCGCGGTCATCGGTGTTGCTGCTGCATCTGTCGACGTCGTTGTCGTGTCGCGATCAAGAATCGACACGATTGCCTTTCACTTCTGGTTCTCCCCAACAGAACGAAGTGCCCCCCTGATGAGACGGATCTCATCCGGTGACAACTCGTCGAGCATAGCGGGATACACGCGTGCATCCAGGACGGCGAGGGTGGGTGCAGTCAGAAGTTAACGTGATCGACCCATATTTGTCTGTCCCCTCTTTGGGGGATACGCGCGTGCATCGGGGGTGGCGCGTCGTTTTGGGGTGGGCGGTTGAGGGGTGCGGGTTGCGGGGTTTCGATACGCCGCCCTTGGCGGCTACTCAACCACCGGGGTGGTCGGCGGCTACTCAACCACCGCGGGGTTGGGGGTTGGCAGCGGGGGGTTGAGGGAGAAGGTCGCCGCGAGGGCGTTCAGCTTTGGAATCAGGGTGGAGTCGTCGATCGCGATACGCGTGAAATGCGAGTGGTAGACCTTCACGTTGGCTGCGCCGTGCAGCCAACGCAGGTTGATCGTCGACCGTCGGGCGAGCTCCTGCGCCGGCAGCGGCGCGACATGCACGTCGGCCGGAGTCGAGTCCACGACAGCGAGCAGCTGGTTCGCGTGCAGCGCACCGCGCACCTGATTCGCGTGGTAGCACTCCAGCGACGTTCGGTCCTTCGTCGACAACGCCCGGGCCGGCGACCAGATCGCCCGGCTGCGGGCGCCCGCCATCCGCACCGAGTCGTTGCCCTTTCCGCTCTTTGAGGGGATCACCGCCGTCCACCCTGGCGGCTGGCCCGGGTAGCAGAAGCTCCTCAGCAGGCGAGTCGCCTGGGCTGTGGTGAAGGGCGCACTCGTGCCGACCACGGTGGTCACGATCGTGGGGTCTGGATCGCGATGGGAGCGCCCTCGTGCTGCGCCGAAGAGCTCCTCCTCCCATGCATCCAGGAGCCAGTGCAGGGTCGCCTTGATGGAGTGCTCGTTGCCGGAGGCATCCGTGACCACGTGTTCGGTTGCGATGCGCGCGTGCAGGTCGACCGCGTCGTCTGGCTGGAGGGTGATGTCGACGGTGGCGGTGATAGCCACACTCGCTCCGCCGGGGTGCGCATACCGTTCGGCGGTCAGCGTCACGCCGGGGGTCGTGTTGTCGACGGTGACCGTGTCGGGACTCTTCAACGGAGCCTGCTTCTCCCACGCTCCCGCCGCATCTTTGCTCGGTACCGTCGACGCCCAGTACCGGCTGGGCTCGGGGTCGACCGTCCACGGGGGAGCGACGGGCGTCGTGCCGAGCATTCCGGAATCGAACGCCCGCACGTAGGCAGAGCGCTGTGCCAGTCCGCCGCCCGAAGCGATCAGATCGGGGAGAGCGGAAGAGAGCGTGAAGCTGATGAGCATCCGCTCGATCGTTGCCATGGTGCCTCCGTTGGTGGTAATCAGGTGGTGACTGAACAACCGTCGTTCTCACGACGGATTGGGGCCGCCCGATGGCGGGCCTTGACCGGGCTTCGGCCCGGTCATTTCATGTCAGCTGCACCGGAGAAATCGTTCCGTGATCCGACAGGGCCGATGTCTTCACCTCGCGCACCGACGCTCCGTCGGGAACGAAGGCGATCGTGCTTGCCGGGCGGCCGCGGCGCAGCGCCCGGTAGAGGGCGCGGGCGCTCCGTGCGGTGATCGCGGCATCGAGGTCGTCGGGATTGCCACCGCTCACCTGCATCACCGGCGCCACCAACGCCATGTCGAAGCCGGAACGAAGCACGATCGCCGTCTGCGCGGTGCCGTCTTCGGCTCGCACCGTCGCCGACGGGATGTTCAGCTGACGCGGACGCCACCGCATCTTCCACAGCAACCGCGCCGGTGAATCGCCCGGCTCGAAACGGAACGATCTGATCAGATGGTGAGCCAGCACCAGGAGCAACCAGACCGCCACCCCGGCGGCGAGGGCGAAGACCATGAGGCCCACCACATCCGAGAACCCGTAGACATCCGGGAACTGCCGGTCGAACAGCGCGTTGTAGACCACCGGGAACAGGAAGGCCGGGAAGAGCGAGACGATGCCCAGCGCGGCGGTGGCGGCGAGGCCGGATCCGCTCGTGAGGTCGAACCGCTTCTTGGGCGACACGCGCGTGTACAGAACCCACACGACCAGCACGAACAGCACACCCGGGACGATCCAGAACGCCGGTGCCAAGGCGGCGGTGAAGACCGTGGTGACATCCGACTCGCCGAACACGCTCACCGTCAGCGAATGGCTGGCGGAGGCGAAGCCCGTCGTCGACGAGTCGAGCTGGGAGTAGCCGAGATCGAGCACGATCAACGCCGTGCCCGGGCGCACACCGTCGTCGGCCTCGACACTCACCAGGAGCGTCACGCCGCCGCCGGGCGCGACCACGATCGGGTCGGTGAGGCGCAAGTGGCCGGGCTCGCCGGTCGCGTCTTCGCCGCTGACAGAGACGGTGAGGAAAGAGGGGTAGGTGATGACCGCCGACTCGATCGTCTGCTCCGCCGTGCTGGAGTTCGTGATCGAGAAGATCAGGTCTGTCGCTCGGGTGTCGATGAGCGACGTGGGGCCCTGTGCGGTGACGGCGAGAGGGCCCGGCGCGGCCGTCGGCCATGTCGCCGGCGTGACGGTGAGCGTCGCGGCCTCCTGGCGGAGGGTGTCACCGAGACGGTAGGTGACGTCAGCGACGAGCGTCGTCGGCCCGGGGAGCTGTGCGACCACGGTGACCTCGGCGAGGAGAAGTAGCGACCCGCCTGCCGGCATCGACGCTGAGGCGTCGTCGCCGATGATCTGCGGCTGCGGCGCGAATTCGATCGTGATGTCGTCGCGGGAGATCTCGCCGACCCGCAGCTGCGTGATCGGCTGGTCGGAGCCGTTGTCGATCGACAGCGCCGTCGCGACCGTCTCGCCGCGGACCGCCGTGAGGGTGTTGGGGGTGAAGGTGATTGATACGGCGGTGGCGGGGGTTGCGGTTGCGTTGGCTGCGGTGAGGGTGGACGTCGCGGTGATGGAGGCTGCTGCGGGGATGGTGGCTGAGGCTGGGGAGGCGGCCGCGGGAGCGGCGGTGAGGGTGGTGGCTGTGGCTGGGGAGGTGGCCGCGGGAGCGGCGGTGATCAGGAGCAATGCCGCGGCAATCGTCGCGGAGACACCCAGCTGGCTGAAGCGCCGCATCCCGAACCCCCTCGTTGCACCATCGGTGGCGCCCACAGTAGGGGAACGGGGCTCCGCAGGGTATAGGGATCTCGTGCGCGGGTGGGTGGGGCGCCCGCGGTGCGCTCGGTTCGCGACGGGGGATGGCGGTCGAGATGACGGCAGATGGGCGGGGGAGGCGAGTGAGTCATGCGTCAGCGCCCGGGTTCGAGTGCGCAAAAGGCATGGTCTCGGCGGAAAGGCATGGTCTCGTGAAGAAGTTTGTCGATTTCCCGTGCAATCGGCGCTTTTGTGGGCTGGAATGTCGGTGGCCCTCCCTAGTCTGAAAGCAGATCGAAGCAACGGATCGGGGCGAAAATGAGCGACGAAAAGCAGCGCGAGGCGGATGCTCTCCGTACGCGTGAACTCGTCGCCGAGGCGAGTCGATTTCGAGCTCTCGCCGCATACGCGCTCGCCGAGTTGGAGCGCACGCACGCGGACGCGTACGCGTTGACGCAGGAGCAGACGGCGCGGTTGCGTGATGCGTCGACGCGGGAGCGGGAGATGCCGTTGCGGTCGATGGCCGCGGAGCTAGCGGTGGACGCGCGGGTCAGTGATCGCACGTTGCAGTCGCAGTTGTTCGAGGCGCATCGCACGGTGACGCAGTTCGCGGCGTCGTGGGAGGCGTGGCGTGAGGGACGGGTATCGCGCGCGCACGTGCGGGTGATCGTCGACGCCGGCGCCGATCTGGCTGATGATGAAGCGCGTCGGGCGTATGAGGCCGAGGTGTTGACTTATGCCGAGACGACCTCTGCCGGGCGGGTGAGGCCGTTTGCGGAGCAGGTAGCGGAGAAGCACAACCCGAAGACGATGCAGGATCGTCATGATGAGGCGGTGCTGGACCGGCGGGTGTGGGTCGAGGATCTGCGCGACGGGATGTCGATGCTCGGGGTGATCGGGCCGTCAGTCGAAGTTCACGGGGTGCACGACCGGCTCACTCGGCAGGGGAAGGCGATCAAGGCCACCGACCGTGCCGCCCGCCGCGAAGCCGCCGACCGCGCCGCCCGCCGGGAAGCCGCCGAGCGCGACGCCGCCGGGGGTGACGCCGACGGCCGCGATGGTAAGCAGCCGGAGTCTTCGCGGGGCGGTGGCGAGATGAGGCCAAAGGACACTGGCGCGAGTTTCGGATTGGACGAGCCGGGGGAGTCGTGCGGGACCAATGGTGGTGACGAGACCGAGTCCTCCATCTGGTTTGACGAGCGGACGTTGGATCAGATCCGCGCCGACCTGCTGTTGGACATGTTGCTCACCTCCTCACCGTCCGTTGACCCGACCGGGGGTGCCGTCGATGGTGGGTTGGGCGCGATTCGGGCTCACGTGCAGGTCACGGTGCCGGCGACGACCCTCGCGGGAACCACCACCGGTGGAGCAGAACTGGACGGGAAGTGCGCCGTCGACCCCGAGACGGCGAAGATCCTCGCCGGGAACGTTCCGAGTTTCGATCGGGTGTTCCTCGATCCGATCACGGGCGCGGTGCTCGCCGTGGACCGGAGGTTCGTGACCGCGGAGCAGAAGCGGTACCTGGTGGCGCGGGATATCCGGTGCCGGTTCCCCGGGTGCCGGCGCCCCGCCCGTGATTGCGACTGGGACCACCGCGAGGACTGGGCTCTGGGCGGGAAGACCGATGTCAACAATGTCGGGGCGTTCTGCAGACGGCACCATGCGATGAAGCAAGCGGCCGGGTGGACGGTCGTGCAAGAACCCGGTGGAAGGTTGCGGTTTACCGCGCCGTCGGGGTTGGAGTACGTCGACGATCCGCCACCGCGGGTGGTGTTCATGCCCGATCCACCCCCGGCTCAGGACACAGCCGGTGAGGTGGTCGCGCCCTTCTGACCCGGGTCAGCGGGCAGGAGCGCGTGGCGGGACGTTTCGTCTCGCTTCGGTCGCTCAACGACCGGGTGGGGCGTGTGTGTGTTGTGGGGCGCGTTTCGTATTGCTCGGCTCGCCTGTGCATGGATACTCCAGGAGTTCGTCGGGAGAGCCCGACCTCAGGACGCCGTCTCGCCCGGGCTCACGACCGCCTTCGCGGTCTTCAGCAGGATCGCGATGTCGCTGAGCAGTGACCAGTTCTCGACGTAGGAGAGGTCGAGACGCACCGACTGATCCCAGGACAGGGTGGAACGGCCGCTCACCTGCCAGAGGCCGGTGATGCCGGGCTTCGCGAGGAAGCGGCGGTGCACGTGATCGGCATACTGCGCCACTTCCGACGGCAGCGGCGGCCGCGGGCCGACGAGCGACATGGAGCCGCCGATCACGTTGAACAGCTGCGGCAGCTCGTCGAGGCTGAACTTGCGCATGATCTTGCCGACCGGCGTGACCCGGGGGTCATCCGTCATCTTGAACAGCACCTCGTTGCCCGAATCGCGCTGCTGGCGGGCGAGGTTCTCGAGCATGTCTTCGGCGTTGACGACCATCGAGCGGAACTTCAGCATCGTGAACTTGCGACCGCGCAGGCCGATGCGGGTCTGTCGGAACAGCACCGGCCCCTGACTCGACAGCCGCACCGTGATGGCGAGGAACGCCAGCACCGGACTCAGCGCGATCACCCCGAGAACACTCGCGATGAGATCGACCATGCGCTTCAGGAACAGCTGGCCCTTGCTGAACCGAGGCGTCTCCACGTGGATGAGGGGGAGACCCGCGACCGGGCGCGTGTGCAGTCGGGGCCCGGCGACGTCGATGATGCTCGGCGCGAGCACGAGGTGCTGCTTGCCGGCTTCGAGGCTCCACGAGATCTGCTTGACCTTGTCCGGCGGCAGGTCGTCGGTGCTGGTGACGGCGACCGTGTCGGCGCCGGTGGCGGCGATCGCGCGATCGACGGCGTTGACCGAGCCCATGACGGGGATATCAGTGCCTGCGATCGTCGAGGCCACCGCGGCGTTCGGAACGCACGCTCCGACGACGAGATAGCCCGCGGCGGGCGTGCGCTGCAGCTCGTGGGCGATCTGGGTGACCGACTGCGCGGAGCCGACGAGCAGCACCCGCGCGGAGTACTCCTTCATCGACCGCCGTGCGATCAGCCAGTGCCGCCACAGCCATCGCTCGAGCACGAGCACGAGCACACCCGCCGGGAGACTCAGCAGCAGGTAGCCGCGGGCGACTTCGATGCCCAGCAGGAACGAGGCGATCGCGATGAAGCCGAAGAGCGTCAGGCTCGCGTTCGCCACCCTGATGTACTCGGTGGTGCCATGGCCGATGACGCGATCGCTGCGGGAATCGATGAGGGTCAGTGCCCACATCCACGCCAGCACCAGTGCCGTCGAGAACAGCCAGTACGACACCGCGCTGATCGCGGCGTTCTCATGAATCGCGAGATCGACGTTGCCCGTGCCGAACCACACGAGCTGGGCGCCGAAGACCACCCAGACGAGCACGAACAGGTCGCTGAACCACAGCCGCCGCGCGTAGTGCGTGCGCCAGCGCGACGCAGACGTCGTCGAGGGGTGCGCTGCGTCGGCCGTCGCGGCCGGCGTCGGAGCCCCCTGCCCGGGCGCACCTATGGTCGGTGAGTCCGGCGACGTCGTTGTCGTGTCGTTTTCTATCGTCGACACGATGTGCCTTTCATTTCGATCTCCCCAGGAACGAAATACATCGGCGAAGAGCGAACTCAACGACGGTGCACGTCCACAGCATAGGGAGCGGACTGTGTCGCGCGGGTTACGTTTTGCCCCGGCACCTGTTCGTCAGACGGGGGTAGCGCTCAAGGGTGCGCATGCCTCAGAATCGCTGCACATGAACTCGCCTGTGAACGACCTCCAAGATCGGGCCATTCGGGGTACGATCGGGTAAGTTCGAACCTCTGTCTGGGAAGAAGGAAGCTATGAGCAAGCGATTCGAAGAAGAGGACGTCGACTGAGACGCCCTCCGCCCTGACTCTTAAGGTTGGCGCCGCAGAGACTCGAGTCTCTCGGCGTCAACTTCTTTGTATCGGATCTGCATCGCCAGTTTCTCCAACGCCACGTATGCCTTCTCCTGGCGGCGTTGCGGCTCCGGGTGGGTGCGGCGGATGGCGATGTACGGTTCGAATCGTTCGAAGGTGCGCTTGATGATCGTGCCGCCGGCGTCCACCAGCACCGCCCGGCGGTAAACCCCCAGCTCCACGCCCACTGCAAGCCGCTCAAGCCCGTTCAGGACCGCGACGGCGGCGTGAACGAGATTGGTTCGCTCCGTGTCGGTGAACAGCGGCGGCGTGGTTCCGCGGCGCACGATCACTCCCAGGATGCGGATCGGCCGTGTTGGACGCTCGGCGCTCCCTTCTGCGAGAGCCTGCGCCTGAGCGGACGTCAATTCGCGCGGGCCGAGCATTTTCGAGATCAGCTTGCGCTCGGCGACGGTGTCGTCGGACCACTTGGTCCGTGCCTCGAGTGTCGCCTGGCGGCGCGTCGCACGCCAGTTCATCCATGTGGCGAACGTGACGGTCACCAACGATGCCAGGGCGATGACAGCGCCGGCAAGAGCCGCGTGCTCGCGAGCGAACGCCACGTGCGGAGACAGGTCGACATCGCGCAGCAGAAGGGCGACGATAACCGCCACCGCCGCAGCGAGGAGCACGGAAACCACGTGTATCGCCTTGATCTTTCGCAGCATTCCCCAGTTCACAGACCGTGTTTACCACGAGCGAAGACGTAACGAGGCGCACAATCCCCAGGGCGAGAACAGCCGGGACCGACGTGCTACGGGGTCACGACGCGCCGAACGCGGGCTGCGTGCGTCGGCTGCGCCGGATCGGTTCGGGCGCCGCCGCCGGGAGACGCTTCGCGTCGACGTTGATGCGCACGAGGTAGATCACCACGAGCGAGAGCACCACCATCTCGCCGGAGTCCTCGACGAACCCGAGCGAGCGGTCGATGAGACGGATATCGAGGAAGAACGAGTGCACGATGTCGACCAGCACCGCGAACACCAGCAGCGTCGCGACGAGAAGTGCGATGGTGCGATGGATCAGTCGAGTGCGCGCATCCGCCCTCAGATAGGCGATCACGATCGGTGTCGCGAACACCAGCAGGGCCACACCCGACACGGCGAGTTCGCCGAACGTCTGCGGCCCGACGGGGCCGATGCCGAACGCCCACGGCTGCATGGCGTAGACGAAGCCGACCACCTCGTGCACCATGAACGCGTCATCGACGAAGAAGTACAGGAAGAGCGGGATCCACGCGGCGACGGACCAGCTGCGGCGCGCGACGGCGAACATCGCCAGCAGCACCACCACCCACAGGTACTTCACGTATTGGTACGCCTCGCCGTAGCTGCCGTCCATGTCGACGCGCAGCACGTTCGGCGCATCCCAGCCGACCATCACCACGACGTGGATGAGCCCCAGGGCCACATCGACGCCGAGCACCATGGCGGCGATGAGCACCACCGAGCGCTGATTGCGGAACAGCCATTTCCCCTCGTGCGCAAGCGCGGTGAAGACAGACATCCGTGGACCTCCCCAGTGGTCCTCGCGGTGTCGACTGCCGCATGCTGCTTCGCACGGAGGCGACGCCTAACGATCATCGTTTGCCGGGGAGTATAGAGCCGTTCACCCGTGGTTCAGGATTTGTTTACCTGGTGGTAACCGGTGGCGGCGCGTTTCGTCTCGCCTTCGGCTCGCTCAACGACCGGGGAGAGGCGGGTGTGGGTGGGGGTGCGTTTCGTCTCGCCTGCGGCTCGCTCAACGGCCAGAAGGGGACGCGGTGAGGAAGGTGGCGAGGGTGTCGAGGAGGGGAGGGAGCGGCGTCGACTGCTGGGCAGTCGCGGTCAGGGTGAGGCGACCGTCGTAGAGGATCGCGAACATCGACTGCTCGTCGTGCGGCAGGGAGGCGGGGAGCACGATGACCTCGTCGAGCGACGCGCCCAGCAGGAACCGGGTGCGCGAAACCCAGGGCACGAGCGTCGCGTAGCCGATCTCGCGCGCGGGGACCGGCGGCGTGTGGGTGCCGGCGCGGGCGTCTGCCAGCTGCCGCTTCACCGTGGCGACGAGATCTGCCGACGAGCCCGAGCGGTCGCCATGGATCGCGGCGTCGGCGACGCGGTTGCGGCTGCCCTCGGTGGGCTTGCGCAGCACCGGAACCCGCACCCGCACCGGGCCGCCCTGGGCCCTGCCGGCATGGATCGCCGCGGCCACGACGAGGTCGTTCATCGTTCCGTCGAGCTCGGTGGCCGTCTGCTGCACGATGCTCGCGTCGAGGGTGCGGTGTCCGGAATGCGTGGTCACCGCTCGGGCCGGGCGATCCCTGAGGCGCCGGCTGACCCGTGCAGCCACGCGCCGCGCGCGCCGGAGCGCCGGCTTGCGCAGATACGCCCGCACGCGACCGCGCATGTCCGGCGACGCACGCCACCAGGTCGTCCACGCGAGCAGGGGAAGCTCGATCGGCCCGGCCGGGCGCTCGTCACGGAAGAGGGGCTCGCCGGGGTCGGGGGCGGCATCCGCTTTCGATGTCGTCAGCGCGCGCAGGAAGGTGAGCGTGCGCAGCGCATCGCCGCCGGCGTGATGCATGAGGATGCCGAGCGCGACGCGACCGTCGGTGAGGGGCGTCACCTGCAGGCGCCACAACGGTTTGTCGGCGTCGAGGGGTCCCTCCTCCCACCCGATGAGAGTGCGGAGGTTGTCGTCGGACAGCGCGGTCTCGGTGCCGAAGCGCACGTGATCGTCGATGCGGATGCCGGCCGGCACCCACGCTGGGGGAACGAGACCGAGGAATGAGCGCTGCAGCCGCAGGTGAGCGTAGGGCACCGCCGTCGTCGCGGACTCGGCCCAGGCGGTGATCGCCCGCCGGTCGAGGGATCCGTCTGGCCGGCGCAGCGTGCCGCCGTCGAGCACCGCCACCCCCTGCATGTGCATCGAAACGAAGGTCTCGGTCGTGCCGACGTAGCCCTCCTCCCACACCTGCATGAATTCGGCGTGCGGGCGTCGTGCGGGCCGTCGTGTCATGTGCGTTCCCCCTCCGCGGATGCGCACACTGTGACAGCAGGTTGTTGCGATCGTGTGAACACCTGCGCACATCACTTCCGGCGCGTGACGGCAGGCGCTTAGCATGCCGTCATTGGCCGACGGCGCCCAGCTGAATGACGAGTCACGCGAATCTGGGGGTCGCAATGATCGTTCCGGCAACATATCTCGATGCCATGCAGGCCACCGCGGCGCGCGCCGGTGACGACCGCGGCATCCGCTTCTACACCGATGAGAAGACCTCGGTGCGTCGGGGCTACGCCGAACTCGACGAGCGGGCGCGGGCCCGGGCGGTCGAGCTGATGCGTCTCGGATTCGGCGTCGGAGACGTCGCTGTGCTCGGCTTCGAACCGGGCCTCGGGTTCGCGGAGTCGGTGTACGCCGCCCTCTACGCCGGCATGACGATCGCGCCGGTTCCCGTCACGGTCGGGCGCAACCCGCGGAGCGTGATCGAACGCATCGAGACGATCACCGCCGACTCCGGGGCACGCCTCGTGCTGACCGACGCCGCCGCCCGGCCCCTGTTCGACGAGGCCGACCTCGGGCCGGCGCTCGTGCGGGAGCTCGGCGAGCCCGACCTCTCGCTGGCCGACGCCTGGACGGCACCGGAGATCACCGCGGACAGCATCGCTCTGCTGCAGTACACATCCGGATCCACCGGTGTGCCCAAGGGCGTCGTCGTGACGCACGGCAACCTCGTCGCCAACGAGGAGGCGATCGGGGCGACCGTGCACGACGGCCCCGACGCGGTCTGGGTGGGGTGGCTGCCGCACTATCACGACATGGGGCTCATCGGCCTGCTGCTGCGGCCTATCTACGCCGGGGTCGACTCCATCCTCACCTCTCCCTCGCGCTTTCTGCGTCGGCCGCTGATGTGGCTGCGCCTCATCGCGAAGCACCGCGGCACCTTCACCGTCGCCCCCGACTTCGCCTACCGCCTGTGTGCGCAGGTGGTCACCGACGAGCAGCTCGCCGAACTCGATCTGTCGTCTCTCACGCACATCGTCACCGGAGCCGAACCCATCAAGACCTCCACGGTCGAGGCGTTCACGAGCCGGTTCGCCGCTGCAGGATTGGACCCGGCGGCCATGATCCCCGCCTACGGCATGGCCGAGACGACACTCATCATCTCGGCCGCCTCCGGGCGGGAGGTGCGCTCGCTGTCGGCCGATCTCGGCGGCATCGAGCGCGGTGACCTGCTGCCGGCGGTCGATGACCGATCGGTCGACCTCGTGCTGTGCGGGCCGCCCGTGCCCGGGTCGACCGTCGCGATCGTCGACCCCGCCACCTGCACACCGGTTCCCGACGGTCGCATCGGGGAGATCTGGGTCAGCGGACCAAGCGTGACCCAGGGCTATTGGGGGCGCCCCGATGCGACCGCCGAGGTATACGGCTTCCACGTGCCGGGTACCGACGATCCGTTCCTGCGCACCGGCGATCTCGGCGCGATGATCGAGGGGGAGGTCGTCGTCGCAGGTCGGCTGAAAGACCTGATCATCTCGCACGGACGGAACGTCTTTCCGCAGGATGTCGAAGCCACCGCATCCGCCGTCGTCGGCACCGACCCGTCGTGTCTCAGCGCCGCGTTCGCGCTCGACGAGCATCAGCCCACCGAGGTGGGCGTCGCGGTGGAGGTCGACCCGCGCACGCTCGCGAGTGGAGACGCCGACGCGCTCGTGCGCGACGTGCGCCGTGCCGTCATGAGCGAGTTCGGTCTGCCGAGCGTCGGGATCGCCCTGCTGCGCAAGGGCACGCTGCCGCGCACCACCAGCGGCAAGATCCAGCGGCGCCGTGCGCGTGCGGAGCTGCTTGCCGGCGACCTCACGCTTGCGGCGGTCGACGGGATCACCGTCGACGGGGAACGCGCGCTCGATGTGCCGGTGACATGAGCGCGACCGTCGAGACCGTGACGCCGGTGATTGTGGATGCCTACGGGCGCGCGGCGGAGTTGGACGCGTACCTCGGCGATCCCGCGGACCCCGGTGGGCGGATGCCGCTCGCGGTGACGCTCGAGCGTGACCACGACCGGGCGTTCCCCGCCGAAGCCGTCGCTGCGCTCGACGCGTGGGGGTTGCCGCGGCGCTACGTGCCCGAGGCATTCGGCGGCGGTCTGCGCGACGTCTTCGAGCTACTGCTCCTCATGCGCACCGTCGCCGCGCGGGATCTGACGGTCGCCGTCGGACACGGCAAGACCGTGCTCGGGGCGATCAGTGCGTGGGCGGCCGCCGACGACAGCGCGACGCACATGGCGCGGATCGTCGGCGCGGGTGAAGCTGTGTCGTGGGGGCTGACCGAGAAGGACCGGGGGAGCGACCTCGCCGCATCGCAGACGGCGGCGGCGAGCGCCGGCGGTGGCATCCGCCTCGACGGGCACAAGTGGCCGATCGGAAACGCCACGCGGGGTCGCGCGATCACCGTGCTGGCCCGCACCGAGGACAAGCCCGGACCGCGCGCCCTGTCGCTCGTGCTCGTCGACAAGACCGAGGTCGACCCGGCGACCCTGTCGTACCGTGCGCGGCGGCCGCTGCACGGCATCCGCGGAGCAGATATCAGCGGCATCGACTTCGGCGGAACCGTCGTGCCGGGCGATCGGCGCGTCGGTGCGCCGGGGCAGGGAATCGAGATCGTGCTGAAGAGCCTGCAGGTCACACGCACGCTGTGCGCGGCGCTGTCGCTCGGGGCGGGTGACCAGGCGCTCGCGTGCCTCGCGGCATCCCGTGTCGACGCGGCGGTGATCGCTCGCGGAGCCGCCGATATGCTGCTCGCGGAGGCGGTGGCCTTCGCCGGTGCGCGGCTGTTCCACGTCGCACCGGCGGAGATGGCGCTGACGAGTGCGTTCGTGAAGGTGCTGGTTCCCGATCTCGTCGATGGCGTCATCCGCGATGGTTCGTACGCTCTCGGTGTCAACGTGCTGCTGGAGGACGGGCCGGGTGCGGCCTGGGAGAAGGTGGCGCGCGACGCGAAGGTCGTGAGCATCTTCGACGGCAATTCCGTCGTCAACCTCAACGTCGTCATCAACGAGTTGCCCAACATCGCGCGCGGAGTCGACGAGGAAGCGGGCGACGTCGACGCATTCGCGTTCGATCGGGATGCGGGCGCGTTCGACATGTCTGGTCTGCGCTTGGTCACCCGGCGGGGGTCGCGCCTGCTGCGCTCGCTGCCCGATCTCGTCGAACGGCTCGACGACGGGCGTGCCCATCCCGAGGCGGTGCAGATTGCGCGGGCCCTTGTGGGGGTCTGGCGCGAGCTTGCCGTGCGCGTGCATGAGACAGAGCGCGCGGCGCGTCCGCCGGTGGCGCAGTTTGCGCTCGCCGAGCAGGTCACGTCGGTGTTCGCCGGCGCCGCAGCGATCGCCGTCTTCGTCGCCAATCGGGATCACGCGAGCGGCGACGCATGGAACGGCGACCTCTGGCTGCGCGCCGCGCTCGCGCGCGTCACGGGGCGGCTCGCCATCGACATCGGCACGTTGCCCGCCGCCGAGCTGCAGCAGCTCGCCGTCGGCGGATCGATCAGCCTTCTTCCGGAGTGGCGCGCACAGGGTCGAGGTGGCGCATGACGGTCGTCTCCTCGAGCGCGCACGAGGTCGCGGGGGTCGTGGTGGCCTCTCGCCTCGAGACGGCGCTCGGTGACCCGCGCACCGATGCCGGCCTCATCCGCTTCGCCGATGTCGTCGCCTCGGAGGACATCACGCGGGTGACGCCCGAGGTGCGGCGCGCAGTGCTCGACGATCACGGTCTCGCGTTCGAGCTCGTGCCCGAGATGTGGGGAGGGGCGGGTGGCGGACCGTCGGAGGTCGCTGCGCAGCTGCGGGCGCTGTTCCGCCGCGATGCGGCGGCCGGAGCGGAACTCGGCGGACTTGCCGCGTTGGCCGCGGCCGGCGTGTGGACGCAACCCGCCGCGGGACTCGTGGCCCGGGAGCTGCTGTCGCTGCGTCCTATCGCCGTCGCGGTGGAGGCCGGCGAGATCGCTTCCGATCCGCAGACGGTCGCTTGGCGCGTGAGCGGTGTCCTCCCGCTCGTCGCCGTTCCGCTGGAGTCTCGGTGCGTCGTCGTGCGCAGGGGAGCGGCCGCCACGCTGATCGGGCTCGACGGCGCGCTCGCCGTCGTCACGCCGCGGTCGACGACGGGGCTGCGCGGTCTGCGGTTCTGTGCGCTCGAGCTGCGCGACGCCCCGGTTCTCGCCACCTGGAACGTCGACCCCGCCGGTGACGACCAGGCGCAGGCGATGCTCGCATCGGCCTGGTGCGGCACCGTCGACACCGCGCTGCGGCTGGCGGTCCCGTATGCCCGAGGCAGGGCGCTGTACGGCGGTGCCGTCTGGGATCTTCCGCACGCGCGAGGGCTCGTGGCGGGGGCTTTCGCGGACCTCCTGCTCGCCGACGCGATCGCCGCCGCCGCACTCGCCGGGCGGCACGTCTCGGCTCTCGAACTCGTGCCGACGCTGCTCGGCGACGCCATGCGCGCGCTCTCCGTGCTCTTCGGTTCGACGTTCTTCGCGCGGGTCGAGCCGTATGAACTCGTCGAGACCCTCGTGCGGGATGTGACGAGCATGCGACTGATCTCAACTCCCCGTCACCGGATGTCGACGGCGACACCTGGTGACGGGGTCGAGCTCTTCGAGGAAGCAGCGGAGTCCCTCGAAAAGGCAGCGGCGGGTGCGCCAGCGCCCCTGCGCCGGGCCGTGCGTGATCGGCTGGCGGCGCGACGCGCCGGCCGGCGCGACGCGTTGCAGGCCGACGCGATCGAGCACCTCGCCACGGAGGTGGATCGCCGAGCCGCCGCAGACACATCCCTGACCTTCGACAACAGCGGGGTGTTCGCATCCCGAACAGAAAGGACGACGACATGAGCGTCACCGAAACCGGAGCGGCTGTCGAGAACTGGCTCGCGGGCCGTATCGTCGCCTACGGCAAGAAGGATGCCGGCGACTTCACCCTCGACACCGACTTCTCCGACATCGGGCTCGACTCCGTGTACGCGCTCACCCTCTGCGGCGACATCGAAGACGAGTACGGCATCGAGATCGACCCCGAGCTGATGTGGGACCACTCCAGCATCCGATCGCTCGCCGGAGCGCTCCGGGAGCTCGGCGCGGTCTGACGGGCCAAGAGCATGGGCCAGTCGGCCCGTCTGTTAAGGGCGAGATGCGCGCGATGAAGGACGACGAGCAGACTCCCACGAGCGGTGGGGCGACCGCACCGGCCGTCACCTCGGGAAGTCCACCTCCGGACCGGCGCTGAGCAACGCCCGGAGGCGGCGACGTGGTTCGTGCCGTCGCCACCACCTCGTGAGACAGCGCGATCCGCCGGGGACGGCTGGCCCCCGGCGGATCGCGACGTCTGCTCGGACGTCAGTCGTTGAGCGTCGCCAGCTCCGACGCGGGGTCGGCTCCATCGGCGATGTTCTGCAGCACGACACCGAGATCGGTCTCGAGAGAGTCGTTGCCCGGCGAGACCAGCTTGCGGGGATACTCGCTCGCCTGCATCGTCTCGGTAACCAGCGCCACGCTTTCCTGCGCCAACTCGCTCTCACCTTCCTTGAGCTCAACGTCGACGTCGGTGGCGACCGGGAAGCCCTGCAGACGGTTGACCCAGATCTGCTGACCGGCACCGACGGCCATGAACTCGACGAATGTCGCCGCGGCCTCCTGCTTGGCCTCATCGATGTCGCCGCTCACGGCGATGGCGAAATCGACGCCCGACGTCGCACCGGCATCCGTCTCACCGAGCGTGGGGAACGGGGCCATACCGATCGCATCGCCCTCGACCTCGCTACCCGGCACCTCGGGGCTCGTCGAGAGGGTGGCTCCGACATGCCATGAGCCGGTCGGCATGCCCAGGGCGCGCCGCGCCAGGAAATAGTCGTCACGAGCAGACGGGTAGGTCGTCGTCGTGGTCGCTCCGTCCTGGAAGATTCCATCGGCGAACAGGCTCTGCCAGACTTCGGCGGCGGCGACGAGGCTGTCGGAGTCCCAGGGGATGTCCCCGCTCGCGGCCCGGTAGATGTCGCCGCCTTCGCCGAACTGATTGCTGAGCCAGACGAAGAAGTCGGCGCTGTGCCATGTGTCGCCGGCACCCATCGCCATCGGTGCGATGCCCGCCTCGCGAGCCGCCTCGCTCATCTCCAGCAACGAGTCGTAGTCGGTCGGCAGCGACAGTCCGAGTTCTTCGAACAGCGTCTGGTTGTAGAGGTAGAACTGCATGCCGGCGGTGAGCAGGGGTACGGCTGCGAGAGTGCCGTCGGTGGTGGTGGTCTGCTCCAGAGCGCCCTCGCTCACCCCATCGATCCATCCGGCGGCGTAGTCGTCGACCGGGAGAGCGAACTCTGCATAATCGTCGAACGACGACCCGACCTGCACGCCGTAAAGGTCGGGAGTCTCGCCGGCGAGGATCGCATTGTCGAGGTTCGTGAGATAGGACGCGTAGTCCTCGTCACGGGAGAACTCGATGTCGATGTCGGGGTTCTCCTCCTCGAACGCCTCGATGATCTCACTCCACTGGTCCTGCGTGGGCAGCCAGGAACTGAAGGTAAGGGTGACGGTGCCTCCGGTATCGGCATCGCCGCCCGAGCTGCCGCAGCCGGCCAGCGCGAGCGCCCCCGTGGCGGCTAACGCGATCGCGGAGAGTGTGCGGGTACGCAGTGCTGTTTTCATCGATGTGCTCCTTTGCAAGGTGATCATTGGATGGATGGGGTCGGATGGGCCGTCCACTCGTACCGAGTGAGACCTGCCCCGGTGAGCTCGATGCGCTGCCGCGATGAGGCGGAGTCGTCGAAGGTCAGAGGATGGATTCGTCGCCCGACCTGCACGAGGGCCTGTCGACCCTGCCGGGTGCTGCGCACCGCGACGCCCGCTGCGTCGGTGAAGGGCGGGTCCATCGGGTAGCGCTGCGAGGCGTCGCCGGGTCGCAAGAGGGTGTATGCGTCCGCTTCCACCAGCAGACGCACCGCTTCGGCCCCCCACGGTGCGAAGAGCACGCGGCTCCCCGGCGTCGGCAGGGCGAACTCGTGCACCATCGCTGACGACGAATCGCTGTCGCCCTCGAGGACGACGCTGCGTCCGGGGGGTGCGACAAGCCCGGTTGCTCCCGGGTCGCGGCGCGGCTGAACGGAGAACACGTGCCCCGCGTGATCGAGGTCTTGGCCCCAGAGGTCCATGTGGCCGGTGAAGGAGAAGGCGGAGAACTCGGTAGCTGTGCGCTCCGACACGAGGCCGAACCGCGCAGCGATCTCCGGCACCGGGAATGCCAGTGTCGTCGAATCACCGACACGAACCTCGACGCGGTCGAACATTCGGCGAACCTGCAGCTGCTGCCACCGGTCAAGCCGTGCCCGGCGCAACTCGGTGCGGGCGATCACGGTGCCGACGCCGCGGAGCCAGCGTCGTGCGATCAACTGCGACGTCGCCGCATCCGCCAGCACCTCGACGACGTCATCGTCTCCGTTGGCGGCGACGACCACGCCCGCTCGGGCGCCGCGATCGGAGATCTCGACGCGCATCCACACCTCGGCGACGTACGCTGACGCGGCCGCCGATGTCTCGAGGCGCGTGCGCTCGGCAGCAGTTGTGCAGACGCGATCGTCCGCGAGGTGCACGCGTCCTTCTCGCACGTCCCAGCGAGCATCGAGCTCGGCGCCGGAGAAATCGTCGGAGACCTGGGGTCGTGCCGGAGCGTCGAGCTCCGTGGAACCCGGGCCGGTGGTGATCAGGCATCGCGTGGTGTGCAGCAGCGGATCGATGCGCATCGTGCGCTGTTCGACCTGAGGGTCGAGCGGATCCGCGGCATCCCGCCCGTGGTAGACGATCCAGTCGTCGACGAGGTTCGGGGCGCGCACGACGGAGTTGTGCCCCGTGCCTTCGACGTCGCCGTTGCGACGCATGAGCGGGGCATATTCGTGATCGTTCGGATGCTTGCGCCACACCAGGTCGTGGGGTGCGCCGTCGAGGACGGCGCCAGCCTGACCGATGAAGTAGTCGGGGCGCTCGTACGCGTTGCCCGAGTAGGTGAGATACGCGCGGTCGCCTCGAGTGAGGTACGTCGCACCCTCGATGGTGTACCAGTCGCGACCATCGCCGAACCTGTCGTGCTCGAAGACCTCCTGTTCGAGGGAGGGGCGTACGATCACGCGGGGCCGACCCTCGAGGCGATCGAAGTCGAGCAGGCGATCGGCGACGATCGACGTGCCGACGTACTCGTCGTCGAGGCCCGTGACGTCGTTCGTCGAATAGAACATGACGTACCCGCCCTCACCGTCGGGCACGACATGCGGATCGATCGAGAACGTGTCGAAGAACTGGGTGACCAGCGTGAACGGACCCGTTGGATGGTGGCTCGTGGCCAGTTGCAGCACCTCGTCGTGCGGGTCGGTCGACCCGGCGGGTCTGCTCGAGACATAGAGGTAGAAGACGCCGTCGACGTAGATCGTGCACGGTGCCCAGTAATGAGTGCGGCCCGGCACCTGCAGCGCCGCCCCGACGCGCGTCCAGGACACGAGATCACTCGAGACGCTCACGTTCACCTGCGTCTCGCCCGTCGAGTAGCAGTAGTAGAGCCCGCGGTAGCGCAGCACGAACGGGTCGGGGTCGGTGCGGGCGATGCCATCGGAATACCCCAGCGGGTTGCGGTATCGCTCGGCTGTCACCATCGTTCGGTCCTTCGGTTCGGTGTCGACGGGCGTCGTCATCAGCTCTTCACCGCGCCTGCGGTCACGCCGGCCTGCAGGTAGCGCTGGCTGACCAGGTAGACGATGACGGAGGGGATCGTCATCAGGATGAGACCGGCGTAGAGCTGAGAGATCTGCTCCTGGCTCATTCGGTCGTCCTGCAGGAGGGATATCGCCTGGGTCACCGGGAACAGCTCCGGCGAGGACAGCAGCAGATTCGGCAGCAGGTACTCGTTCCACGAGTAGACGAAGGCGAGGACCCCCACGGTCGCCAGGGTGGGCCCGCTCAGGGGAAGGAGCACGCGCCACCAGACGGCGAAGGAGTTGCATCCATCGAGGGTGGCGGCCTCAATTAGCTCGTCGGGGAGAGCGTCGAAGTGGTTGCGCATGAGCAGAATCATCATCAGCGCGTTGAAAGCGATGAGCGGGATGATGACGCCGACGTAGGTGTTGCGCAGTTCGAGCGTGTTGATCGTGAAGAAGAGGGGAGTCACCACGGCAGCGACGGGGACGGCGAGGCAGGCGAGAAGGAGTCGATAGATCACCTCGCGGCCGCGGAACTGCATCTTGGAGAACGCATAGCCCGCCAGTGCCGAAATGAGCATGATCACGAGCGCCGAGACGCCGGCCATGAGAAAGCTGTTGCCGATCGCCGACCAGTAGTCGAATGACTCGTGAGTGAGGACGACGGCGTAGTTGTTCCATCCACCCACCGAGATCGACATGTAGACGGCGACGCCGATCGGGTAGAGCCACAAGGCGGCGAGCGCCCCCAGGGCGGCGTACATGGCTACGCGTGCCAGGATCTGCTTTCGCATCGTCACTTCCTCCGTCCGCTCACGCGCATCTGCACCAGTGAGAGAAGGAAGGCGAGCAGGAGGATGACCATCCCAATCGCGGAGGCGTAGCCGGCTTCCCTGTTGGAACGCTCCTGATACAGGTAGGTCGAGAGAAACTGCGTCGAGTCACCGGGGCCTCCACCTGTGGTCAGCCACACGATGTCGAAGGTCTTCAGGGCACCGACGATGCCGAGGATGATGAGCACACTCGTCGTCCCGCGCAGCGACGGGATCGTGATGGACCACAGACGGCGCCACCATCCCGCTCCGTCGAGCGTGGCGGCCTCGTACAGCTCATCGGGGATGGACATGAGACCCGCGAAGTAGATCATCATCGAGAAGCCCATCCACTGGAAGATGTTGATCACGATGATCGACCAGAGCCCGAGGTCACGGCCGAGCCATTCGATCACCTCACCCTGGCCGAGCAGCCCGAGCGCGCGAAGCGACTCGTTGAGCGACCCGAAGTTCGTCTCGAGCATGTACCGGAAGACCGTGGCGATGATCGCGGGTGCCATGGCGATCGGAAGGAAGAAGAGTGCCTTGAAGAAGTTGCTCCCGGGAAGCCGCTCTTTCGCGATCACCGCGACCAGGAGACCGAGCACCGCCTGGATGAAAACGGTCGCGACCATGAAGACGAGTGTGTTGCGCAGCGCCGTCCAGAACGTTCGGTCGGACAGCAGAGCCGCATAGTTGTCGAGCCCGACGAAGTTCATCCGGGTGAGGCCGTTCCAGTCGGTCAGGCTCGCCCAGGTGTTGAAGCCGATGCTGAAGTAGATCAACACCCCCGAAATGACGACGACGGGGAGGATGTAGAGGTACGGCACGTACCGCCCGCCCAGTGTCTTCATCATGCTCCTTCGCCATTAATTCAACGTTGAACTACTTGCCCGACGGGACATCGAGAAGTCATCGGGTTGACGAGATCGTGACATAGTTCAGCGTTGAACGCAAGCGGCCGTTTCGGGCTATGGTGGGCCTCGTAGAGCATGACGGGAGGGCGATGATGGCTCGTGTGACATTGGCGGACGTTGCCGCCGTCGTGGGCGTCAGCGCGAAGACGGTCTCGAACGTCGTCAACGGCACGGGGTGGGTCAGCGACGACATGCGCGCACGCATCCTTGCCGCCATCCGCGAACTGGACTATCGGCCCAACCTCGCTGCGCGTCAGCTGCGCGGCGGATCGAGCGGTCTGCTCGCCCTCGCCGTTCCCGATCTTCGCGAACCGTACTTCGCCGAATTCGCGGCGCAGTTCGTCGCGACGGCCCAGGAGCGACGCCAGACGGTGCTGATCGCCCAGACCGGCGGCGACCGCGCCGCAGAAATGGCATTCGCTGAGGCTGAGGGGATGCCGGCGCTCGACGGGCTGGTTCTGAGCCCTCTCTCCATCACAAAGGCTGACCTCGAAGAACGTCGCTCACGCACCCCGATGGTTGTCGTCGGTGAGCACGGCCGCGCTGTCGTCCCGGCCGGCATCACACACGTCGGCATCGACAATGTCGCCGCCGCGCACGCCGCGACGGACTATCTGATATCGCGCGGGCGCACGCGGATCGCGGCGGTGGGCGTCCAGCACGAGGGGTCCACGGCGACCTCCCGTCAGCGATTCGTCGGCTACCGTCAGGCGCTCGCCGGAGCCGGTATCCCGCTCCTCGAACCGCTGCTCTGCCCGGTCGGGCCGTTCAACCGCGCAGAAGGATCGCGAGCCGTCGACGCGCTGATCGAGCGCGGTGCGGCCTTCGACGCACTCATGTGCTTCAACGACACGCTCGCGCTCGGCGCGCTGTACTCACTCGGAGCCCACGGCGTCGCCGTTCCGCGCGATGTCGATGTCATCGGATTCGACGACATCGAGGAGGGGCGCTTCTCTATCCCTCCCTTCGCCACCGTCGACTCGGGGGTGGAAGCGGCGTCGAGGATGATCCTCGATCTCCTTGCGGCACCCGCCGAGCTCCCGGGCGGTCACCATGAAGTGCCGTTCCGCCTCATGCGATGCGAGGGAGAGCGGATCCGAGCATGATCAGCATCCATCCCGTCCCCGGAAGGCGCGCAACTCCCGTATGACCAACATTCTCTTCCTCATGACCGACCAGCACACCCAGTCGACGTTGGGCAGTTACGGCAACGAGGTGGTGCGCACGCCGCACCTCGATCGCCTCGCCGCCACGGGCACCCGGTTCGCCGAGACATTCACCCCAACGGCGATCTGCACGCCTGCGCGGGCCAGCCTGCTCACCGGTGCCGCCCCCTTTCGGCACAAGCTGCTGGCCAACTATGAGCGGAACGTGGGCTACCTCGAAGATCTCGCGGACGGCCAGTTCACCTTCGCGGAGGACCTGAGGGCGGCGGGGTACAACCTGGGCCTCCTTGGGAAGTGGCACGGCGGTGTTCGCAAACAGGCCTCCTCGTACGGCTTCGAAGGGCCCCACTTCGAAGGCTGGCACAACCCCGTCGATCATCCCGACTACCTCGCCTATCTCGCCGAGCGCGGGCTTCCCGCGTACGCGATCAGCGACAAGGTGAGAGGGACGACGCCGAACGGTTCCGAGGGCAATCTTCTCGCCGCGCGACTCCATCAACCGCTCGAGGCGACGTTCGAGCATTACCTCGCCGATCGCACGATCGAGATGCTGGAGCGCTTCGCCGCGGGTTCTGACGGTCACGAGCCCGCCCCGTTTTTCCTTGCCACCCACTTCTTCGGTCCGCACCTGCCGTACATCCTGCCGGACGAGTTCTTCGACATGTACGATCCCGACCTCGTCGAACTGCCGGTCTCGGTCGCGGAGACGTTCGAGAACAAGCCCCCTGTGCAGGCGAACTACTGCGGGCTGTGGACATTCGACACCCTCAGCGAAGAGACGAGTCGCAAGCTCATCGCCGCGTACTGGGGCTACATCACGATGATCGACCACGAGATCGGCCGCATCCTCGACGCCGTCGACCGGCTCGGGCTGACGGATTCGACGGCCGTCATGATGACCGCCGACCATGGGGAATTCACCGGGGCTCATCGACTTCACGACAAGGGTCCCGCGATGTATGAGGAGGTCTACCGCATCCCGGGACTCATTCGCCTGCCCGGTGAGCCGGCCGGGCAGGTGCGGGAGGAGTTCGTCTCGCTCACCGACTTCACCGCGACGATCCTCGACATCGCCGGCCGTGACACTGCGCCGGCCGTGGACAGCCGATCGCTCCTCCCGCTGGTTCGCGGCGACCACCCGGAGTGGGCCGAGAGCATCCTCTGCGAGTACCACGGTCACCACTTCCCGTATCCGCAGCGAATGCTCCGCACCCGCACGCACAAGCTCGTCGTCAATCCGGAGTCGGTCAACGAGCTCTATGACCTGCTGCGCGATCCGCACGAACTGGTGAACCGCATCGACGATGACGCCTACGCCGACACGCGATCGCAGCTGATGCGTGAGCTGTACCGGCAGCTCCGCGCGCGCGGTGACAACTTCTACCACTGGATGACTCCGATGTTCGACATCGGCGGCGGTGACTTCGATGCGACGCTGTCCTCCTTCGAGCCCGCGAAGGCGCAGTGAACGGGAGGCGTCGGCAGTCTTGAAGCGACCGCTGGGGTCGGCCTCAGCGGCGACCGTCTGTCATCTCGGACGCAGTCGGACGCAGTCGGAGGTGTGCGCCGAGGCTGAGACACGTGTCGGCTGAGGCCCGTCCGTGGTCGGGATGTCCGCGGACGAGGACGGTGCGGATGGCGCACGTCGCGCCACGAGCCCACTCGCCGTCAATGAACGGTTGCGCGCGAGGTCGCCACGAGGACAGCGTCTCTTCTTCACGAATTGAGAGCATGTCCCACTAAGTGTCGTATATATGTTCTACCCTCGAGGTAGTCAGAAATCGACGCGGGGGCTGCGATGACGAAAGAGGATCGGCGGAAGTTGGACGCCGCTCGCACGCGTGAACTGGTCGCTGAGGCACGTCGGCTGCGGGTGGTGATTGCGGCTGCGGAGGCGGAGTTGGCGCGGACGCATGCTGACGCGTACGAGCTGGCGCAGGAGCAGATGTCGCGGTTGCGTGATGCGTCGACGCGGGAGCGGGAGATGCCTTTGCGGTCGATGGCCGCGGAGCTGGCCGTGGATGCGAGGGTGAGTGATCGCACGTTGCAGACGCAGTTGTTCGAGGCGCACCGCACGGTGACGCAGTTCGGGCCGTCGTGGGAGGCGTGGCGTGAGGGGCGGGTGTCTCGTGCGCATGTGCGGGTGGTCGTCGATGCCGGCGCGGATCTTTCCGACGATGAGGTGCGTGCCGCGTACGAAGCCGAGGTGCTCGCTTACGCGGAGACGACCTCCGCCGGGCGCGTGAGGCCGTTTGCGGAGCAGGTGGCGGATAAGCACAACCCGAAGTCGATGCAGGAGCGGCACGATGAGGCGGTGCTGGACCGGCGGGTGTGGGTGGAAGACCTTCGCGACGGAATGTCGATGCTGGGGGTGATCGGGCCGTCGGTGGAGGTGCATGGTGTGCATGACCGGCTGACCCGGCAGGGGAAGGCGATCAAGGCCGCCGATCGCGCGGTGCGCCGGGAAGCTGCCGAGCGCGATGCCGCTGGGGAGCCCGAGGAGCGAGAGTCGGACAGCGTCTGGTTCGATGAGCGGACGCTGGATCAGATCCGCACCGACGTACTGCTGGACATGATGCTCACCTCCTCACCCTCGGTTGAGCCGACCGGCGGTGGTGTCGAGGGCGGGTTGGGGGCGATCCGGGCTCACGTGCAGGTGACGGTGCCGGCGACAACGCTCGCAGGAACCACCACCGGTGGGGCGGAGCTGGACGGGAAGTGCGCGGTGGACCCCGAAACGGCGAAGATCCTTGCGGGCAACGTTCCGAGCTTCGATCGGGTGTTCCTCGACCCCGTCACCGGGGCCGTGCTGGCGGTGGACCGGCGGTTCGTGACGGCGGAGCAGAAGCGGTATCTGGTGGCGCGGGATATCCGGTGCCGGTTCCCCGGGTGCCGACGCCCCGCCCGGGATTGCGACTGGGATCACCGCGAGGACTGGGCGCTGGGCGGCAAGACCGACGTCGACAATGTCGGGGCGTTCTGCAGAAGGCATCACGCGATGAAGCAGGCGGCCGGGTGGACGGTCGTGCAAGAACCGGGTGGCAGGCTGCGGTTCACTGCGCCCTCCGGGTTGAAGTACACCGACGATCCACCACCGCGCGTCGTGTTCATGCCCGACCCGCCACCGGCTCAGGACCCAGCCGATGAGGTCGTCGCGCCGTTCTGACCCGGGAGGTCAGCGGGTAGATGCGCGACCGGACGTTTCGTCTCACTCCGCTCGCTCGACGACCCGGCTAGGCGGGTTCGAGTCCGGTCAGAGGACCGGCGCGATATCGGTCTGCCTGAAGCCGTCGCCCTTGAAAAGCAGCGGGGCGCCCAAGTGTCGAGCGAGCGCGTAGGAGTAGCAGTCGCCAAGGTTGAGTGCGGCGGTATGGCGCCCTTTGCCGAAGCGGCGCCACGCGGCCGACGCGATCGACGCCTGCGTGGCATCGAGCGGAACGGTGCGGATGCGCGTCTCCCGCAGCACGGCCGCGAGGTCTTGCGCGGCAGCACTTCCCTGGCGTGCTTCTGCGACGATCGTGGCCTCGACCAGTGTGGCGGCGCTGACGCACGCGTCGCCGCTGTTTGCGGCGAGCGCCCGGGCGAAGGGAAGGGCGTCGCGCTCGCCGAGCACGATCGCCATGAGCGCCGAGGTGTCGACCGCGATGGTCACGTAGGCAGTCCGGCACCGTCGTAGCCGAGGATCTCATCCGTGGCTCGGTCGTCGAGGGTCTCGCGTTCTCGCGCTCGCGCGATGATGCTCTCGAGCTCGGCGAGCACCTCGGGGGCGGTGTCTCGTGCCTGCACCCGTGCGAGGCGCTCGGCGAACGCGGCGCGTGCGGCGACGGTGATGCTCTCGCCGGTGGCGGCGGCGAGCGCCCGCGCGAGGCGATCGGCCTCCGGATCTTTGATGTTGAGCGCCATATCCGCATTCTACTTCGGGAGGAAGAAAGGCGGACGGAAATGAAGAAAGGCGGACGGCTCCGACGTCATCGCCGTCGTGACGCGCGGGGCCACGGCGCCCAGCTGATCGCATCACGCGATAGCCGTCGTCACGTTTCGGCGCACGGCACGACGCGCAGCTCACCGTCGACCACGACCGGTGCCGTGCCCTCGATGCGCACGAAACCGTCATCGGTGACGAGGCATGTGGTGGCGCCGGAGCCGGTCGCCGGCGCGAACCACGTCACCACCACCGCCGTCCCAAGGCTCGCCGTGCCGACAAGCGTGGCGATGACTGCCGCAGTGAGTAGTCGACGTGCGCGCGAGACCTCTGCGCGCACTGCCGCGTTCCAGTCCTCGTACGCGCCATCCACCTTCTGCTGATCGGCGCGACGCGACAGTTCGTCGTCGCCGAACGGATTCCCGTGCGCCGCAGCGTAGGCGCAGAAGACGCCGGTGCCTACGGCGACAGCACCGGCGATCATCAGCGCGATGATCGTGAACTGGGTGGACGCGGGAGCCTTCGTGAAGGTCTCGGCACCCTTCACGACCACGGCCGTGGTCAGCACCCCGGTGACCGCAGCGAGACCCGGGATCCACTTCTCGGCGCGCGTGCGCACACGCGCCAGTTCGCCGGCACGGTGGTCCTGCAGCTGCTTGAGGGCAGCGAGATCATGCGGGGCTGTCACGTCGGCCCCTCTCGAGAGGCACGCACGAGGAAGGTGCGACCGCACGACGGCTGGTGGTCCTTGCCGTGCGGACCACCGCAGCTGCACGCCGCGATGAACTCCCTCGTCGTCGGCCCGGTGTCCGTGTCGGAGGTGTCGGCGTCGCTGTCGGCTGCATCGCTATCGGCACCGAGGAGCGGCGGGCCATACGCGGGCCCGAGACACCACGGACAGGGGCCGCTTCCGGCGACGTAACCGGCAGCATCCGTCGTGAAGGTCCACCCGGAGGGAAGGTCCACCTCGAGAGGCGGCCCGGGCACGTAGGGCGTCGTCAGATCATGCGCCATGAGAACCCTCCCTCCACTCCCGCGTGTGCTGGAACCATAGCGGAGGCCGGCGCGTTCGCGACAGAGGCGCGATACCGTCGTCGGGTGAGCAGCCGTCGCCCGAAGAACCGTCGTCCGCAGCAGCGGCGCAGCCCGCGCCCTCCGTCGCCCGCCGGCGCATCCTTCGGGCTCGGTCGGCCGCCGGAGCCGCTCGAGCCGCCGGAGCCCGCGGCCGACACCGGAATGCTCGTGCTTGAGACCGAGGTCGCCAAGACGCTCGCCTCGCCGCATCCGGTCGACCTGCTGATCTACGCCAGCACGTTGCTGGCGGGCATCCCGTCGGCGGACGAGCCTTCGCCGTTCGAGAAGCGACCCGACGACGACGTCGACCTGCCGAGCGTGGACGAGCTGATCGTCATGTTCCGCGAGGCGGCGCGGATGCCGACCGACGCGCTCCTGCTCGTGCTGACACGGCTCGCCGGCGACGAGGTGAGGCAGCGCCGTGTCGATCGGGAGGTCGCCGCGCGGCGGCATCCCTTCCCGTCCTGGCTGACGCGGCTGGATGAGATCCGCCCGGTGCGGGCCGTGCAGATGGGGCACGTGCTGGGTGACGGCGAGAACGTCGCGCTCGGAGTGCACCTGCCGGCGGGCGATATGACGGTGCTCGTCTACGTCGACCACAACATGGGCACGGTGGTCAAAGACGCGTTTGTCATCGACGCGCCGATCGCCGAAGTCGTCGCCCGCCTCGACAGCCTGCTGGGCGCGGAGTCGCCGGGCGAGACCTTCACGCGTGAGATCACGCTGGCCGACGCGCGGGCGAAGATCGACGACGCGGTGCGGTTCGGGCGCATCACGTATCCACCGTTCGAGACCGAGACGTGGCCGGCGGTGCGTCCGCTCGTCGAGTGGATGCTGCGCCTTCTGCCCGCCGGTGGCAGTGGGTACGCAACGGAGGAGATCGAGAGCGACCAGATCGAGGCGCTCGCCGAGCGGATCATGGCCTCTCCGCACGGGCGCGGCCTGCGCAGGAGGAAGGGCTCGGACGATGCCGACATCGTCGAGACGCTGCTGTGGCTCGGGGCGCAGCAGCTGGGCGGAGACCCGCTGCGGTGGTCGCCGGTCACGGTTGAGATCGCGCTGCTCGACCTGGTGCCGCGCAAGATCGTCGCCGACGCGGCTTATCTGCGGCGGGTGCCCGAGGTGATGCGGCACGTGGTGACGTTCGCGCACGCTGAGCGCAGCATCCCCGAGCACCTGACCACCGCCACCATTGCAGCCGTCGACGAGTTCGAGCCGCAGTACCTCGACGCGATCTCGTCGCCGCGACGACAGGGGCCCGAAGCGCTTCTCGAGCAGATGGGGATGCTGCCGCCGCTCGACGGCGCTGCCGACGACGATGCGGAGTTCCCCTCGTTCGACGACGCGGACGTGTCGTTCTTCATCGAGCTCGTCGAGAGCGCCGTCGGCGGACCCGAGGCCATGGAGGCGCTGGATGACACACCGCTGCCCGACGAGCCGCTCGACCTCACGGGCACTGCCGACGACGTGGGCGAGCGGGTGCGCGGCGTGGGCGCACTCGCGGACGACGCCGTGGCGAATCTCTTCGCGGATGACGCGAGGCGAACGGAGCTGCGCACGGCCGCGCGGCGGATCCTCGCGCGGATCGCGGCCGCCGACCCAGCGATCTTTCGCCGCAGATCCAGCGATGCGGCAGCCGCGGCCGCCGTGCTGTGGATCGCCGGATCGGTCAACGACGCCTTTCGCGCCTCGCGCGGCGGGGTGACCGTGAGCGCGATGATGTCCGCGTTCGGCCTGAAGGGGTCGCCGTCGCAGCGGGCGCAGCCGATGCTCCGGGCCCTGGGCGTGCCGGTGCCCGAGGACTGGAGCAGGTCGCTCGGAGACCCGCTGCTGCTCGTCTCGGGCAGGCGCCGCACACTGCGCGAACGGTGGGAGTCGCTGCAGGCGATGCGCTGAGGGCACTTGCCGCCTTCCCACGTGCATGCGAAAATGCATGCATGGTGGCGATTCAGGTGCGACACGTGCCTGACGACGTGCGCGGGGAACTGATCGAGGCCGCACGCCGGGAAGGCGTCTCGCTGCAGCATTACCTCCTCGATGTGCTCGATCGGGAGGCGAGACAGGCCCGCCGCCGACGTTGGCTCGATGGCGTCAGACCCGCGACGGCGGGGGAGGGCGCGGGTGCGACGGCGACGGAACTCATCCGTCGCGACCGTGACAGTGCCGCATGACGGTGGTCGTCGACGCCTCGATCATGGCGGAGGCTCTGGACCCGTCCTCTGCTCGACGTCTCGATGCCCTCGATGTGCTCGGCGAGGACCTTTCCTGGCTCGTTCCCGGTCACTTCCTGGTCGAGGTCGCGAGCGCGTTGCGCGGCCGCATGCTCGGCGGAGCCATCACGCCGGAGCAGCTCGCTGCCGCGCTCGGTTCCCTGGAGCAGGCTGACGTCGACGAGCACTCCATCGCTCCGCTGCTGAGACGCATGGGCGACCTCGCGGCGAACGCGACGGCCTACGACGCCGCCTACGTCGCGCTCGCGGAGCGGGCGGGGGCTGACCTGGTCACGATGGATGCGAAGCTCGCGCGCACCCCCGGCGCCACCTGTGTCGTGCGGTTGCTCTGACACCTGCTGGCTCGGGACCGCGCTCGCTGCGCGAGGGGTGCCGTGTCGGTGGCTTCATCCAGCTGTGCAAGAACGATCTTCGGCTGGTCACCTCCAGCGAGCGGGCGATCAAGACGGCTGCGGGTTCGCGTCGAAACGCGATCCTCCGGGGCGTTGCGAGAGCAGGGTGAAGACAAGCAGCACCACGGTACCGGCGAGCGGGATGAAGACGATGAAGAACCATGCCCCGGTGCTCCGCCCCGCGTGGGCCGCGGTCAGGGTTCCTTGCCGACGCGATGACCGTTGATGAGGTTCCCGATGTACGTCCGAACGCGGTCGTGCAGACGAGATGCCGCACCGTCGAGCGGGGTCTCCGCATCGATCAGGGCACGGAGTTCATCGAGCGTGGACTCGACCACGCGGTCGGCGCGGCGGACGCCCCACGCCGATGCTTCGGCGACGAGGTCGGCCGCCGTCAGTCGGGCGTGCACATATTGACCGTTGACGGCCAGCGCGACGCGCCCATCCACATCCGTCCGGTGGGCCATCGGAACGACGTCGTACGCCGGTGCCAGCGTCACATCGCCGTCTCTGGCGTGCAGCAGGGCGAGGTTCTTCGTGTGCAGGTCGAGGTTGCCGACCGCGACGGTGAGCACCAGCATCCGTGCGAGCGCGTGGAGATCGTCGGAGCGCGCATGCCGCGCCAGCACATCCGCCACGCGGGCAAGGCTGACGACGCCGCCGATCTCCTGATACTTCTGGTTTCCGGTCGCTCCGAGCGCCTGGCTGAAGTCCTCCTGGTGGATGCGGGTGCCGGTCGCTCGGTCGAAGCGTTCGACGACAAGGGTCGGGAGGCCATCGAACGACGTGACGTGTGTGTCGAACGCGGCGAGCTGCATCCCGCGGGCCAGGCGCGCTCCGTACTCCTCGTCGAAGATGACGGTCGGAAGCTGTGAAAGCTGCGGTTTGAGAATGTGCGTCGAGGGGAAGCCGCCGGTGACGCGGGCCCAGCCGTCGTCGGTCCGCGCGAGTACGACCTTCGGTTGAACGCCCCCGAGAGACGACTTTCCGGCCACGGGGTCGTTGCCGAGCGGTGCGGAGAGCGGGTCTTCGAGCAGTCGCCTGATCTGAGCCGCATCGACCGGGATGGCGCGCCCGGTAGGGGGCTCGGTCGGGTCATCGACATCCCAGATCTGGAGGGCTCCTGCGACGTCGCGGCCGTATGCCGCGAGGAAGGCCGGCACATCGCCACGCCGGAGCCCGCGGCGAGAGAGCATGTGCTCGAGCTGGTCGCCCTCGGGCAGCAGCTCGGCGAACCAGTTGCGACGGCGGCCCGCATGATGACGGGGCGGGCGAGGCGATAGGGGCACCGCCGTCGACAGAACGCGGCTGTTCGTGCCGAACCGGGCCATCGCGTCGCGGGAGATCTCGATGTCGAAGGTCCGCGCGTCGCCGACGAGGTGTCCGATCACCTCGTCGTACAGCTCGACGGCGAGTCTCATTCGTCTTCGGGGGGCAGCTCGGCGGACAGTTCGACACCGGTCGCGCGGAGGAGATCGAACACCTTGCGCATGTATATCGTCGGCTTGCCCGATTCGATCTCGCTCACGGATCGCTGCGACAGCCCGAGCTGGTCGGCGAGAGCGGTCTGCGAGAGGCCCCGCGCAAGGCGCGCCTGCTGAATCACGAGGCCGATGTCGCTCGGCGATTGGATGCGGGTTCGTGCCGTCGACATGGCGCCTTCCTTGCTTCGGGTGATGCTGTCTGCGGCCCCGCGCTATGCGGATTTCCGGATACCTTCGGCCTATTACATTTTCCGGATAGGAAGCGGGTATGTCAATATCCGGATAAGGGTGGCGGCGGAGCGGGGTGGCTTTCGGCGCTCGCTGGTGGGGAAAGGGGTGGCTCGGCGGGAAACGGGCTGGCTCGAGAAGAAGTTTGTCGATTTCCCGTACGGTCGGCGGTTTTTCGGGTGGAATGTCGGTGGCCCTCCCTAGTCTCGAAGTAGTCAGAGATCGAACCGGGGGCGTGATGAGCGACGAGAAGCAGCGGGAGGCAGATGCCCTCCGCACGCGGGAACTCGTCGCCGAGGCACGTCGGCTCCGGGTGATGATTGCTGCTGCGGAGGCGGAGTTGGCGCGGACGCATGCTGACGCGTATGCGTTGACCCAGGAGCAGATGGCGCGGTTGCGTGATGCGTCGACGCGGGAGCGGGAGATGCCGTTGCGGTCGATGGCGGCGGAGCTCGCGGTCGACGCTCGGGTGAGTGATCGCACGCTGCAGACGCAGCTGTTCGAAGCGCACCGTACGATGACGGAGTTTCAGGCGTCGTGGGAGGCGTGGCGTGAGGGGCGGGTGTCTCGCGCGCATGTGCGGGTGATCGTCGATGCCGGAGCGGATCTTTCCGACGATGAGGCGCGTGCCGCGTATGAGGCTGAGGTGCTCGCTTACGCGGAGAAGACGTCTGCTGGGCGTGTGAGGTCGTTTGCGGAGCAGGTGGTGGAGAAGCACAACCCGAAGACCATGCAGGAGCGCCACGATGTAGCGGTCCTGGACCGGCGGGTGTGGGTCGAGGATCTCCGTGACGGGATGTCGATGCTGGGTGTGATTGGGCCGTCGGTGGAGGTGCGCGGGGTGCATGATCGGCTGACCCGGCAGGGGAAGGCCATCAAGGCCGCCGACCGTGCGGTCCGGCGCGAAGCAGCCGCGCGTGCCGCTGCCGACACCGCCGCCGCCGCCGGACGCGACGCCAAGCAGCCGGACCCTCCGCAAGGCGACGGCGAGATAGCGGCGACGGACGTGGGCGTGAGTTTCGGACTGGCCGAGCCAGGGGAGTCGTGCGCGGCGGGCGGAAGCGACGCGACGGAGAACCTGTGGTTCGATGAGCGGACGCTGGATCAGATCCGCACCGACGTGCTGTTGGACATGATGCTGACCTCCTCACCGTCGGTTGACCCGACCGCGGTCGAGGGTGGGTTGGGTGCGATCCGAGCTCACGTGCAGGTGACGGTGCCGGCGACAACGCTCGCGGGAACCACGACCGGTGGGGCGGAGCTGGACGGGAAGTGCGCGGTGGACCCCGAAACGGCGAAGATCCTTGCGGGCAATGTCCCCAGCTTCGACCGGGTGTTCCTCGACCCCGTCACCGGTGCCGTGCTCGCGGTTGATCGCCGGTTCGTGACGGCGGAGCAGAAGCGGTACCTGGTGGCGCGGGATATCCGGTGCCGGTTCCCCGGGTGCCGACGGCCCGCGCGGGATTGCGACTGGGATCACCGGGAAGACTGGGCGCTGGGTGGAAAGACCGACGTCGACAATGTCGGGGCGTTCTGCAAACGACACCACACGATGAAACAGGCAGCCGGGTGGACGGTCGTGCAGGAACCCGGCGGAAGGTTGCGGTTCACCGCGCCCTCCGGGTTGGAATACATCGACGGTCCACCACCGCGGGTGGTGTTCATGCCCGACCCACCACCACCGGGCTTTGATCCGACCGGTGAGGCCGTCGCACCGTTCTGACCCTGGAATCGGGGTCAGGCGGTGAGGATGCGCTCGTTCACCTCGCGCTGCCAGTCGCGCAGCTGCCACATCGGGTGATGCGGGGCCGCGTTCGAGCAGAGCACCAGGCCCCACACGCCGTGCTCCAACGCGGTGTCGATGCCGTGCTCGGCGAGAGAGCGACCAATCGGCCCCTCTTCGAACGTGCCGTGCAGGGGCGTATACCCGACCCACCCCTCGCCCACGACCGCCGGCACATCCTGCCAGCGCGCCCACGCGGCGATCGCGATCGTGCGTGACTCGATCTCGCGTCGCATCACCTCGTCGAACCGCGGATAGTGCTTCTCGAGCCATGCATCCCACAGCGCGGGATCCAGTTGGTCATACCCGTAGAACATCTGATCGGTCACGACCGTCGCGCGGTATTTCCACTCGGCTGCCCGCCCGTACGCTGCGACCGACGGGGCGTCGGAACGCAGCATCCGCTCGAACGCCTCGTTCGGAAAGACCGCACTGCCCTCGGAGCGGATATCGACCAGCCTCTGCAGCTCGTCGAGTACCCCGTAGCTGTACACGTGGAACTGTGCCGCACCGAGTCCGGCGGGCACGCGGTGCATCGCCAGGTGGGGAGGCTTGCCGTAGCTGGCTGTGACGAGCAGATCAGGATGCGCCGCGCGCAGGCGCGCGACCTCGGCGGCGCCGCCGTCTTCGAGCGCTGGGAGGATCGAGAAGTCCACCTCGTTGTGCAGCTCGACCATCGCGATGCGGTCGCGGTGACCGGCGTCGGTGAGCTCTCCCAGGAGGCGATCCCACGCATCGGCCAGCAAGCGGTAGCGGTCGGCGAGACGAACGGCGTCGATGGCGTCGAACCACGCCGACGACGCCGCGAAGGCTGGGGACTGCTGGTACTCCCAGCTCGCGAGGAGCACCACAAGGCCGTGCCGCTCGGCCGCATCGAACAGCTCGAGCAGGCGTGCGCGTACATCAATCTCGTAGCCGCCTGGGGCGTCATACCACCGGGTGCGCTGTCCGAAGAAGCCTCCGGCGGGTGAGACGCCCATTCCCTCGATGGTGATCGTGCTGTCCAGGCCCAGTCCGCCGGCGATGAGCAGTGGTGCGGCACAGATGCGCACGGCGTTGTATCCGAGGGAGGCGGCGTCGGCCATCGCCGCGTCGATGTCGGCGTAGGGCTCACCCTCGCCGGCGCGGGTGTACCAGGAGAAGTCCCACAGGGTGATCGTCAGTCGCTGGGGGAGGTGGGCGGGAACAGGTCCGGTCAGCGCCGTCTCGTCTCGGGTGACGGTTCCTGCGCCGAGATAGCGCTCGGTCATGCAGATGCCTCCTGTCGATTCGTCTCGAGTGCGGCGGCCCGCGTGAGGGCGCGACCGCGGGTGGCCAGCTCGTCGAGCTCGTCGGCAGTACGCCGTCGCGCGGCGGCGGTGCCGGTGTCGAAGACCGTCAGCTCGGGCAGGGAGGTCGCGAAGTAGTCGACCGCGTCGGGGGCCTCGTGCAGCGCCTGTGCGCGCTCGCCGAGCACACGCCATGCGGCCTCTGCCGCATCGGCATCACCAAGGCGAAGGTGCGCGATCCCGCGCCAGAACGTGAGCGCATCGGCTGGCCGCTCGGCGACCGCGAGCGGCGTCGGCGCTACCGCGCTCGCCCACGTGGCGCGCGCGGCATCCGCGGCGCCCTGGGCCGCACGCACATCGCCGAGAAGCACGATGCGCTCGAGCGCCGGTTCCGCGGGGTGGCGACCCTCGCCGAGATGCGCCGGCACGGAGAGCGTGAGCAGCTGTGCAGCCTCGACGAGCGCGTCGGGGGTGCCGTCGGCGAGGAGCGCACGCGCCTGGGCGCAGATCGCCCGGTCGAAGGCTGCGATCACGCGACCCTCGCCGCCTTCGAACGGGCGGAACTCGCGCGAGGTGAGCACCCGCCACGCCTCCCAGATGCGGTCGAGGTCGAGCAGCAGGGACACGTGCCGCAGCGCGAGGTCATCCCGAGTGCCGATGAGAGGGGCGTGCTCGTTGAGCAGGGCGAGGCGGGCACCCGCATCGAGGCCGCGTCGCTCCGCCAGCAGGTCGCGTTCGAGCACGAGGCGGGCATCGGCGCGCAGATGCAGGGCGTGACGCAGCGCCGCGTCGGCGCCTTCGTCGTCGCCGGTCGCGGCGACCCGCGCCAGCGCAAGGTTCCGCCACATGACAGGGTCGGTCGAACCCGCATCTGCGGCGGTCTGCAGTGCTGTGACCGCGTCGGTGTGTCGCCCGGCGTCGAGGAGCCACATGCCGAGCAGTCCCGCGGCGGTCGCGTCCGTGCTGTCAGCGCGTACGGCTGCGCGGAGCGCGTCGTACTGCTCTAGTCCGGCGGGGAACGCCAGCGATGCGTCGGCGGCCGCTCCCGCGCGCCGCTCGGCGCTCGCGGCTGCAGGCTCTCCGGCACGGTCGAGCCAAAGCGCGCGCAGGTAATGACGCAGCGGGCCCGCCCGTCCGGCCGCCGGTGTGCTCGACGCGGGCGCCTCGGTTGCCGCCAGCGCGACATCCAGGCGCGCCGCGCGTTCGAACTCCGCCCCGACGTCGAGCGCGGTGCGCTCATCGAGCGGGGTGAGGGAGTCGGCCTCCGGCGCCTCGTCGGCGGTGCCGGGCGCCGGCGCGGCGAGTGCGCGCACCAGCGCAGCGGATGCGGCATCGAGCGGGTCGTCCCGGTGCAGGTGCCTCGCGAGCGCGAGCGCGCCCATGGCGTCCGGATCCGCCAGGGCGACGAGGCGCCGCGCCTCGGGCACAGCGCCGGCCGTCTCGGCAAGGTAGCGCGCGTCGACGGAGCGCCCGGCGCGCAGCGCGATGCGGGCCCGCGCGAGAGCAGAGGGAACGGACCACGCCGCGTTCCACCCGGCGCGGGCGAACGCGCGGTCGGCGGCAGCGTCATCGCCGAGGCGCTCGTGCACGAGGCCGAGCAGGTACAGCGGCTCGCCGTCGCGCGGGCTGAGGTTACGCGCGGTCGCCCGGCTGACGGCGGTCTGGAGTGCCTCGAGCGCAAGCGCGTACTCGCCGCGGCGGAGGTGCCATGCGCCGAGAGCGGTGGCGGCGCGGGTGTCACCCGGGTCACGCCGGAGCGCCTCGCGCAGGTAGGGGAGGGCATCGCGCGTCGGGTGCCGATACTGCTGCAGGTGCGTCGCGGTGACCAGAAGCTCATCGGTCGAGGCGATCTCGGTAGGCGCCGAGGGCTCGGTCGCCACCCACGGCTCCCCGTGGGTCGAGTCACGCGCCCGCCACTCGACCAGCACGACGTCGCCGTGGCGCAGCGTCACACGATCGACGTCGGCGGAGCACGCCGATCGTGCATCGACCACCTGCACGAGGGGCGTGGCGGGGGAGAGCGTGCCGCTCCACTGCCACACCTCGTCTTCGCCGATGGCGGCCGACACCGTGAGCCCGTCGTAGGCGCGGGTGACTGCGACGCCGATCCGCGTGCCGCCGGGCTTCGCATCCACGGAGATCGCCGCATCCGTCGTCGCCTGTCGCACGGGGCCCGTTCGATGGATCGGGTACCAGTACTGACGGAAGCGCTTGGTCTCACCGGGCAGCAGCCAGGCGAAGTCGGGCTGATTGTCGGTGAAGACACCGGCCATGAGCTCGACGTAAGGACCGTCGGTGTCGGTCAGCTGCGCATCCCATGCGCGGCCGATCTCGCCGTCCCCCCAGGTCCACTGCTTCTTGCCGGGCGAGATCGCCGGATCGGCCCAGTGCACGAAGCCGGCGTCGGCGGCGTGATCGTATCCGCCGAAGAACGCGTCGTCGGTGTCGGTGATCATGTACGACGTGGGCACGGGAATGTTGCTGTACACATCGATGCGGTCGGCGTCGGCGCGCTGCGCGGCCAGCGCCGGGTAGTCCACGCCGTAGTACGGCCGATCCGCTCGCGGGAACGCCGATATCGCGCGTCGCGCGTGATCTGCGACGTAGGCCACGTCGTCGGGGAAGAATGACTGGTACCGCTCGTGGGAGGCCGCGGCGACGTTCGCCCACCACAGGAAGGTCTGCGTCCCATCGGTGCGGTTGTGCAGGTGCACGTCGGCTTCGATGAGGGACGAGCCCGGCCGCACGCGGATGCCGTGCGTTCCGCGCATCCGCTGCAGAGGGTCGATGTCGCTGTGCCACACCACGACGGCGCCGTCGTCTTCCCGTTCGATGCGTGCGTCTACCGGCAGGAACGTCGCCGGGCGGTGGTGCTGCGGCCAGTTGAACTCCACGCCGCCCGAGATCCACGGGCCGGCGAGGCCCACCAGGGCCGGTTTGATGACGTTGTTGCGGTAGAAGAAGTCGTAGCCGGCGACCTTGTCGAACCCGATGTGGATGCGCCCGCCGATCTCGGGGAGCAGCATCAGCCGCACGTAGGCGTTCTCGAGGTGGATCGCGTTCCACCGCCGCGGCTTCTTCTCCGCCGAGACCGCGTCGATCATCGGCAGCGGGTACACCCGCCCGCTCGAGCCCTGATAGACCCTGCGATCCAGGAACAGTGGGTAGGGGTCGGGGTCGCCCGGTTCGTACGTGTCAATCCACACCGGCTCACTCCAGCACGCGACGCCGCCCTCGGCGAGGATCGCGGCCTGGTCGGCGGGGGCGTCGGGAAGCAGGATGCGGCTCGGGGCGTCGTCGTTCCGTGTCACCCGTGAACGCTAACCCGCCTCCAACAGGAGTCACCATGGTCGAAGGGCGCTCCGACCTGGACGATCCGCTGGCCAGTTTCCGATTCCGCCGTCACTCGTCCAGGGCTCGCGGCGGCGGTGCGACAATGGCGCGATGGACGGTGGATACCTCGAACGGCCCGACGGCTTCGAGCACCAGCTCCTCAGCGTCGTGCCCCGCCCACTGGTCGAGACGGCGCTCTCGCGGGGTCACCCGCCGCATGACAGTGACCGATGCCGGGTACTTTCCCCGCGCGGAGCATCACGGTCGCCATCGCCCGAGCGGTATTCCCGAGACGATCGTCATCGTGTGTGTCGCCGGCGCGGGATGGGTCGACGTCTCGGGCGTTCGCACGCGGGTGGGGAGTTCGACGGCGATCGTCATCCCGGCGGGCACTCCGCACGCCTACGGCGCGGCGGGCGACGACCCCTGGACCATCTGGTGGTGTCACGCACGGGGAACCGATGTCGCGGAGCTCGTCGACGCGTGCGGCGTCGACGGCGGCCACGTCACCCTGTCGCTGCGAAGCGTGGAGAAGGCGACCGCGCTGCTGGATGAGATCTCCCGCTCTCTCGCGCGCGACACCACCCCCGCGCGGCTCGTGGCGACATCCGGAATGGCCTGGCGGCTGTTCACGCAACTCGCCGTCGACCGGCGCCTGGCCGTCGATGGCACCCCGCTCGAACGCGCGATGCGCTACCTCGAGGAGCGGATCGACGGGCGCGTGCAGGTTGCAGAGCTCGCGGCAATGGTGGGCCTGTCGCCCTCGCACCTGGCCGCCCTGTTCCGCGACGCCACCGGGGGAGGGGTGCTCGCCCACCACAACGCGCTGAAGATGGCGCGGGCACGCGTGCTGTTGGACACGACCGACATGACGGTCGCCGAAGTCGGTCGCGCGACGGGCTTCGACGACGCCTTCTACTTCTCCCGGCAGTTCCGGCGCGTGCACGGCGTAAGCCCCCGCGCCTACCGCGAGCACCGCAAGGGCTGATCCATCGCCTCGTTTCGCGCGGTGCCCTGCCCGCTCCGCCCGCGCCGCTCCGCCCGCTCCGCCCGCTCCGCCCGCGATGTCCTTAACGCTCCGCAGTCACTTTTTGCGGGTTCTCGTGGCGATGACCCGCAAAAAGTGACTGCGGAACGGACCAGACCCGCATGATCGTGGAACGGGGCAGTGCGGAACGGCAGCGAAGCGAGGTCAGCCCTTTGTGGCGCCGGCGGTGAGGTCGGCCCGCCAGAACCTCTGCATCGCGACCATGAGGACCACCAGGAGCACCGCCGACACCGCGGATCCGGTCACCACGAGCTGGTAGAACATCGGGTCGCGCTGGGTCTGAGAGTTCCAGAGGGTCAAGCCCAGGGTGACGGGGAACGTCTTCGTATCGTTGAGCATCACAAGAGGCAGCAGGTAGTTGTTCCAGATGGTCACGAACTGGAACAGGAAGATCGTCACCAGTGCCGGGCTCATCATGCGCACGGCCATCGTCGCGAAGATGCGCAGGTCGCCGGCACCGTCAATGCGCGCGGCTTCGATGATCTCGTCGGGCACGCTCGCATTGGCGTGGATGCGCGCGAGATACACCCCGAACGGGCTCACCATGCTCGGCAGCAGCACGGCCCAGTACGTGCCCGTGAGGCCGACGGTGTTGAGCAGGAAGTACAGCGGGAGCGCGATGACGGTCGCCGGCACGAGAACTCCGCCGAGGATCGTCGAGAAGAGCGCCTCCCGACCCCAGAAGGAGTACTTCGCGATCGCATATCCGCACGCCGCCGACAGCACCATCGCGACCAGGGCGCCGGCGCCCGAGTAGAGGATGCTGTTGAGCACCCAGCGCGTGAAGATGCCGCCGTCCTGTGTGAACAGCGTCACGAGGTTCTCCCACGCCTGCGGGCTATCGGAGAACCACAGGCCGAACGAGCTGAAGAGGTCGCCCGGCGATTTCGTGGCCGCCACCAGCACCCATACCAGCGGCAGCAGGAAGTAGATCGTCGCGACGACGAGGACGACGTTGACGGCAGTCGCACCGCTGACGGTGCCCTCCCGACCGCCACGACGGCGGCGCGGTGCTGGCACTTGCGTGGTCACCATGCGCGGTTCCCCTTCCGGTTGACCAGGCGGAGGAATCCGAACGAGAACACGAACCCGATGAGTGCGACGATGACCGCCATCGCCGCCGCGAGATTCGGGTTGCCCTGCGCGAACGCCTGGTTGTAGGCCGCCATGTTGGGGGTGAAGGTGGAGTTGATCGCCGTCGTGAGAGGCGCAAGCACGAGGGGCTCGACGAACAGCTGCAGCGTGCCGATGATCGTGAAGACGGTCACGAGGATGATCGAGGGCCGTACCAGCGGCAGCTTGATGTTCCACATGATCGACCAGGCCGACGCGCCGTCCATCCGGGCCGCCTCATAGAGCTCGGAGGGGATCGCATCCAGCGCGGCAAGCAGGATGACCATGTTGTAGCCGGCGAACCCCCACAGGGCGATGTTCGCGATCGCGAACAGCACGTTGCCGCTGGACAGCGGATCGACGTCGAGGCCGAGGCTCGACAGCACCTGCAGCACGGGGCTCGTGGCCGGCACGTACAGGAAGCCCCACAGCAGGGTGGCGATGACGCCCGGCACTCCGTAGGGCGCGAAGTAAAGCACGCGGAAGAAGCGCGGTGCACGTGCGCGGCCGCTGTCGATCAGCAGGGCGAGTGAGAGGGCGGTGAACACCATGAGTGGTACTTCGATGACCGAGAACACCAGCAGGCGACCCAGGCTCGCGAGAAACGCGGGATCGTCGAACGCGCGAGCGTAATTCTCGACGAAGACGAACACCGTCTCCGGCGCCCCGAGTCCGAGCCCGGAGTTGCGGGTGGCGAACATGCTCTGGACGAGCGCGAAGACGATGGGCGCGACGAAGAACAGTACGAACATGACGACGAACGGGAGAACGAGAACCCACAGCGCCGTGCGTGGACGCGCGCGGCGGCGGGTGATTGAGGGTGCCGTGGTCACGGAGAGGCCTTCGATCGGAGGGGTCGGGGAGGGATGGCGGGAGGGGCGGGCGCCGGGG
>CEQU01014017.1_pt1 | contig 53395 bp, 51 predicted proteins | sample 531031 | NCBI WGS metagenome assembly CEQU01 (sample SAMEA2621216, study PRJEB7988) | marine metagenome | isolation source: saline water (ENVO:00002010), including
ACCTGACGGGTTTGCCAGCTTCGCTGGGCAAACAAAAAAACCGGCTGTAAAAGCCGGTTTTTAACTTTAGTCGATTTATTTACTGACCTGAGCGCTTATTCATATAACGGAAGAAGTCGCTGTCCGGCTCAACCACCAGAATGTCATTCTTGCTATTGAAGCTGGCACGGTAGGCATCCATACTGCGCAGGAAACCATAAAACTCTGGGTTTTTAGAGTATGTTTCAGCATATATTTGCGCCGCGGTCGCATCACCTTCACCGCGAAGCTGTCGGGCATTACGTTCAGCATCTGCCAGCATAACTGTCACCTTGGCTTCGATATTAGCTTTAATAACTTCAGCTTGTTCCTGACCTTGTGAGCGATGTTCTCGAGCTACTGCAGCACGTTCGGCGCGCATTCGCTGGAAGATTGAGTTGCTCACTTCGGTGGGCAGGTTGATTTGCTTTACGCGAACATCAACAATCTCAATACCCAGTTCGTCAGAAGAACTGGACGCCTGGATCATAGCTTGCTCCATCAATTCGGTACGCTCACCCGAAACAATTTGGGCAATCGTACGACTACCAAATTCGGTACGCAAACCGTTGTTTACTTTCTGCTTCAACAGCGCTTCAGCTTGCAGTTTATTACCGCCGTTAGTCGACAGATAATAGCGGGCGAAGTCTTCGATGCGCCACTTAACGTAAGAATCAACAATTAAGTCTTTCTTCTCAGAGGTTACAAAGCGATCAGGCGAATCGTCCAACGTTTGAATACGCGCATCAAGCTGACGAACTGTATCGATAAACGGCAGTTTAAAATGCAGACCCGGTTCGAATACCTTGGTATCGCCGGTTTCGGCATCACGCTGTACCTTTCCAAACTGAATGACGATGGCCCGCTGTCCTTCACGTACTACAAACAATGAACCAGAAGCCAGTACCACCAGGGTAATAAGAATTGCGATAATAAAGTTTTTCATTTTGTCTTATCTCCCACCACGATTGCTGTCGCCACGCAAGCCCGACCCGGATACTGTTGAGTTACGCGAGGTATTCGTCGAGTTGGTTACGTTATTCTGCAAACCTTCGAGGGTATTGCGCATACGTTCCAGGGAGGATTTTGTTTCCGCGCCTTTATTTTCTAAAATCTTGTCCAACGGCAAATACATTATATTGTTGCCGCCGTCACCACTGTCGACCATGATCTTACTGGTGTTCGAGAACACCTGTTCCATAGTTTCCAGGTAGATACGCTGGCGAGTAACTTCCGGCGCTTTTTCATATTGCGGCAATAACTCTTCGAAGCGTGCCACTTCACCCTGTGCTTCCAGCGTTACACGCTCTTTGTAAGCCTGGGCTTCCTCGTTCATACGATTGACCTGACCTCGGGCACGCGGTTCTATCTCACGGGCATACGCCTCGGCTTCACGGATAAAGCGCTGCTGGTCTTCCTGGGCGGCAATGGCGTCATCAAACGCATCTTTCACCTGCTCTGGCGGTCGGGCATCCTTGAAGTTCATATCAACAATGGCTACGCCGATGTTGTAGGGTTCAAGTATACCTTCCAATTCTTCCCAGACACGCTGACGGGTCATTTCACGTCCATCGGTCAGCACATCATCCATGGTGGAATGACCCACTACGTAACGTATCGCACTGTCCAGGGCCTGACTCAGACTCATTTCCGGACTGGTTACCGCAAACGTCCAGCGGTACGGGTCGACAACCCGGTACTGCACTTCCATTTGTACACTTACCACGTTTTCGTCTTCGGTCAGCATTGAACCTGAAGATGATTGATAGCGAATGGATTGCACATCGACCGGAATAACCGAGTCAACAAAGGTTGGTTTCCAACGCAAACCCGGCTCTACCAGTGAGTTATATTCACCAAATCGCAGCACAACACCAGATTCTGCTTCACGGATGGTGTAGAAACCACTGACAAAGTAAATAATTGCCAGCAGGCCAATCAGGAATGCCGCGCCGATGCCGCCCAGCTTTTTGCCTGAGCCGCCATCACCGCCGCCGCCCATTTTACCGAGCTTACCGAACAGGTTCTTAAACACATCATCCAAATCCGGGGGACCTTGATCTCGTCCTCCGCGATTTTTCCACGGGTCATTATTTTTATCACCCGGCTCATTCCAAGCCATGCTAGTACTCCGAAAATTTAATTATTTAATACTGAATTCTATTGTTTTTAGATTTCAAAATATATGAAACTGTCAAATCAGTGTTTTACTACAAACTCTGATAAACCATGATCCAAACGCTTTTCTAACCGGTTCCAATCGGCTGCCGGCATTCGCACATCAACCACCCAGTCCCCCTGAGCATCGTAGGATTGTTCGGATATACAATCCAGTTCGTACAGAACACCGCGCAAACGGCTCTGTGCCGGAGGGATTTTCAGGGTATAACTTACCATGCTCTGCGCCAGACAATCATTAATTGCCTCGAACAGCAGCTCAGTGCCCTGACCGGTTTTCGCAGACAGCCACACACGGATTGGCATGCCGTCCTCGTCCCGATCAATTTTAGGTTCAACTTCTTCCAACTGATCAATTTTATTGCAAATAATCAGCTGTTGAATTTCGCCGGCGTCAATTTCATCGAGCACCGTGTTCACCTCGTCCATGGTTTCCAGATAGTTGTTGGCAGAATAATCCACTACATGCAGCAACAGGTCTGCTTCCTGGGTTTCCTGCAACGTGGCTTTAAAGGCCGCTACCAGATCATGGGGGAGATGACGAATAAAACCAACCGTATCGGCCAGAATCACCGGGCCAACTTCCTTAAGATCGAGTTTACGCAGGGTCGGATCCAGTGTGGCAAACAACTGGTCGGCCGCATACACATCGGCATCAGTAATATGATTGAAAAGGGTGGATTTACCGGCGTTGGTATATCCGACAAGGGACATGGTGGGAATTTCTGCCCGCTTGCGCGAACGTCGACCTTGTTCCCGTTGCTTGGCGACCTTCTCCAGGCGGCGCAAAATCGTCTTGATTCGGCCACGCAATAAACGACGGTCAGTTTCGAGCTGGGTTTCACCCGGCCCACGCAAGCCAATCCCGCCTTTTTGACGCTCGAGGTGTGTCCAGCCCCGAATCAAACGCGTGGATATATGCCGTAACTGGGCTAGTTCAACCTGAAGCTTACCCTCGTGAGTCCGGGCACGCTGCGCAAAAATATCAAGAATAAGACCGGTGCGATCGATCACCCGGCACTTGCAGATTGCTTCGAGGTTTCGTTCCTGTGAAGGAGTCAGGGCATGGTTAAAGATCACTACATTGGCCTCATGGGCTTTCACAGCAGCAGCGATCTCTTCGGCTTTCCCCGATCCAACAAAGTATTTTGGATGAGGGGCGCCCCGGGACGTGGTTAGTACATCAACAGCATTAACGCCCGCCGATGAAACCAGTAATTCCAGCTCAGCCAAGTCTTCACGACTGTCTTCATCGGCAAAATTTACATGAACAAGTATAGCCTGTTCACCGGCTTCATAACGGTCAAACAAGCAGGTTACCTTTGTAATTACTCACTTTTGTTCTCAGAATCCCCTTGCGCACTTGGCATCGTAATAGCTCGTGAAGGCACGACCGTTGAGATAGCATGCTTGTAAACCATCTGACTCACTGTGTTCTTTAACAGGATAACAAACTGGTCGAATGACTCTACCTGCCCCTGGAGTTTAATACCGTTAACTAAATAAATAGAAACCGGAATCCGCTCCTTCCGTAATGCGTTTAAAAACGGGTCTTGTAATGATTGCCCTTTAGCCATCTCAGATCCTTAATTTTTATTATTAAACCGACAACTCAAAAAAATTGTCCCAGCGCTAATTAAATTTATATCACACTTGTCCAAACTAAAGTGTGACTTTTGCAGTAATTTTAGTCAAATTATCTTTAGCAAATGTGTCAAGCCAGGTTAAATCAGGCCATCCTCGTAACCAGGTTAACTGTCTTTTCGCTAACTGCCTGGTTGCAATGATACCTTTATCACGCATTTCTGCATAGCTTAACTCGCCTTTAAGATACTGCCATACCTGACGATATCCCACAGCCCGGATTGCTGGCATGTCCTCATGAAGGTCACCGCGTTCGTACAACGCTTTCACTTCGTCCACCAATCCTTGCGCTAACATCAAATCAAACCTTTGTGCAATGCGATCATGTAACACGGCTCGCTCCTGTGGTGCAATCGCAAACTGGTCAATCTTGTACGGGCAACGATAAATTGCCTTTTGCTGCCAGTGGGTTAGTGATTTCCCCGAACTGCGATACACTTCCAGCGCTCTGGTCAGTCGTTGCGGATCATTCGGATGAATGCGCCCTGCACTGACCGGGTCGATCGTTTCGAGGTCGGCATGCATTGCCTGCCAGCCCCGCTCATTAGCTTCACTGAGAATCGCTTCACGAATCTCTGGGTCAGACTTAGGTAGGGGCGAAATACCATTTATCAAGGCATTAAAGTACATAATTGTACCGCCGACCAGAATGGGCAGCTTTCCACGGCCGTGAATTTCACTGATCAGACGTGTGGTGTCGGCCACAAAGTCTGCCACAGAGTACGCCTCTGTTGGCTCAATGATATCCACCAGCCAGTGTGGCGCAACGGCCATCTCCTCGGCCGTCGGCTTGGCCGTACCAATATTCATGTGTTTATAAACCAGTGCCGAGTCGACACTGATTATCTCAGCGGGTACCTGACTGGCCAGTTCCAGCGCCAATCCGGTCTTGCCGGATGCGGTCGGGCCCATTATCGATACCACCGGGCCGGTTTGATTACTCATTGTTTGTTGTTATCCAGTGAATAAGCTTTTGCTGCGCCACACCAAGGCCATATTGTTCAAGTATGTCAGCTTGCGCCGAAACCGCCAGCTGATCAAACCACTGCCACAAAGGCAATTGTTTAGTTTCCTGATTTTGCAGCGCCTGCGCTAACGCCAAATGGAGCGCTTCTTCCTCTTGTGGAGATGCTTCTACCAGTGCCGGAAATAGACCTGCCCAGGGAAGCTGACGCAGCCCGCCTGGCACTTTAAGCAGGCGCGATTTTCCGCCAGCACTGCTAATTTCAAAGCCTTGCTCAGTTAAAAATGCCGCGCTTTGAGCAGTCAGAGTCTGACTGACGGCCACCGGCATCAACAACGGTTGAGCGACACTCGCCTGATTAAATTTATCAACTAACCAGGGTTTTACTAACTGTTGGGACTCCAGCAGCACACATTGGCTGGTTTGAACGTATAGCCTCGCCCCTGCTAACTCTACAAAGCGTAATCCGCTCCCCGCGTCATCTGCCTGCTCGGGAGCTGGCGTCATCAGTTGCTGGTAATGCTGCTGATACTGACCACTTACCCTGCTGCCTGCAGGTGTATACGGTGCACCGCGCCCTGCCGGACTACCTGTTCCCCCCGAACGCACCTGATGGGACGTTCCGGCTGGCGGATTGTAATCATTGTCGCTACGTTGCACGAGAGGGCGAATGTAATCATGACTGGGCTGTGGTGAAGGCTCCTGCAACATGGTGTCCTGCGCTCCTGCACTGCTGCTTAAGGCATCGCAGATAGCCTTGCAGATAAAATCGTGCACCAGCCGGCTTTGCTGAAACCTTACTTCGTGCTTTGCAGGGTGTACATTCACATCCACTTCTTTCGGGTCGATGGTTAAATACACCACAAACGCCGGTTGTTCAGGCAGTGCCAGCACTGATTCATAGGCCTGACGCAATGCGTGGAGAATAAGCTTATCGCGCATACCACGCCCATTCACAAAGCTATACTGGCAGTCATTGCTGCTGCGCATCTGACTGGCATCGCCCAGCCAGGCCTCAAGCGTGATGGAATCGTACTCACACCGGGTGTGGATAGCATGTTGTAAAAACGCCTGGCCACAGACCTGCCCTACTCGTGAGGCGAGCTGATCCTCACCCACCGCGGTGAACCGCTTGGTTACCTTACCATTGTGACGCAGCACAAAAGCCACATCCGGGCGACTTAACGCAATGCGCTTGATGACGTCTTCAATATGCTGGTATTCGGTTTTTTCGGTGCGCAAGAACTTGCGCCGTGCCGGGGTGTTGTAAAAAATATCCGCCACGTCAATGGTAGTGCCGTCGGGATGAGCCGCGGGTTGTAGGCTTACCGCCATATCGCGGCCCTCGCAGTTTGCCTGCCATGCCTGCTCCTGCCCAGCCGGCTTCGAGGTTAGCGACAGGCGGCTGACAGACGAAATACTGGCCAGCGCCTCACCCCGAAACCCCAGTGACAAAATCTGCTCGAGGTCGTCGAGCGTTGCAATCTTACTGGTAGCGTGCCGCGACAAAGCCAGCTCCAGCTCGTCTTTCGCGATACCTATACCATTATCCCGCAATTTAATGCGCTTATGACCACCTTTTTCGATATCGAGCTCAATACGCGTAGCACCGGCGTCCAGGCTGTTTTCCACCAGCTCCTTTACGACTGAGGCGGGGCGTTCCACCACTTCACCGGCAGCAATCTGGTTTGCCAGTCGGGGCGGCAATAATTTAATTGGCAAAGAAAATCCTGTTAACGTTTTGCTTAGGTACTAGGAATAGTGAGCACCTGCCCGATGCGGACCATGTCACTATTGAGATTATTGGCGGCTTTAATGCTGCTGACTTTAACATTATAGCGCTGTGCCAGCAGGGATAAAGACTCCCCACTGCGTACTTTATGCGTGCGGGTTTCCGATTTTATCGAGGCCCAGAGCGTACCATCCGGCGGTGTTTGTTGAAAATAGCGCTTGGTTGCCGCTAACAACGCATCTGCCAGTTGCTGGCGGTATTTGGACCAGTTGAGGTTTTTCTCTTCCTGCGGATTCGAAATAAACCCGACCTCGACCAGAATAGAAGGAATATCCGGCGCGGTTAATACCGCAAAACTTGCCGCCTGAGGCGCGCGTTTGTGCAGGCGTGTAATCCCTTTTAACTCGCTGATGACTTTCTTACTCAGGTCGTAGCTGGTCGACATGGAGTGGTCCATGGATAAACCCAGGATCGTTTCGGCCAGATAACGCTCTGATGCATTATCCGAAATGACTTCTGCCGCACCGCCGAGCAATTCTGAGTGGCGTTCGCTTTTTTCCAGCCAGCGACCCAGCTCGCTGTCGGCACGACGCATAGATAACACCCATACTGATGCCCCGCGGGGCTGAGGCTGACTAAACGCGTCAGCGTGAATCGAAATCAGCAAATCCGCTTTATGCTTACGGGCCACTTCCGGGCGACCATTGGGCGAGATGTAATAATCGCCACTGCGCGTCATTACCGCACGCATACCGGTTTCGGCGTTGATTCGGCTCTCGAGCATTTTGGCGATACTCAGGGTAATATTTTTTTCAAAGCTACCAGCAGGGCCGATTGAGCCGGGATCCTTACCGCCATGACCGGCGTCAATTGCTACAATAATATCGCGGTCGCGACTGGATTGGTTCATATCCAGCACTACTCCCGGCTCACCGGTTGGTGCGGTGTCCACCAGATCAACCACCAGCCGGTGGCCTTTGTCTTCGGCCGGCGGTATAGCAAACAACGCAGTTTCCGCCTTGCGGTTTAATTCCAGTACGATGCGGGTAGATGAATTGTCTTTGGGTGTGGAGTATCTGACCCGTTTAAGCAGCGGCCCCTGCTTATCGATATCCAGCGACGTATCGCTTTGGGTTGCGGCCAGATCGATCACCAGCCGATCCGGATTACGAAGGGTAAAATAGGTAAATTCAGGGGAACTTTTGAGATCAAAAACCACCCGCGTACTGCCTTCTGAAGGCCATACACGCATATTGTTTATGTCGTTTGCAGCACTCACACTAAAGGTAAGTAAGCACAAACTTATTAATAGTAGTAATTGGTCGCGCAACATACTTAGCCCTGGTGTTGAATTATATTTATCAGGCCGTAAATTCCCCCGAAGAACGATCGGATCCAGCGCCAGGCTATATCCTTTTACACAGCTGCAAGGCAGCTCGCCCTGTTAGCGAGATCGCCGCAATGCTGAATCGTCTTCCAGACTTATCTGGTTCTATACTAATCACTAAATCCGCTGGTGCCAAGTTTTGACCACCATTTTGCGGCCACTCAATAAGACAAACGCGATTATCGCCAAAATAATCGCGGATCCCCATAAACTCGAGCTCTTCAGGATCCGCCAGTCGGTACAGGTCGAAATGAAAGACTTCCAGGCCCGCCAGCGAATACGGTTCAACCAGCGTATAGGTAGGACTCTTAACATTGCCTGAATGACCAAGAGCCTGAATAAAATGACGGCTGAATGTGGTTTTACCGGCTCCCAGATCGCCTTGCAGATAAACCACTATTCCTTGCGGTAACTGCTGCTTTACCGCCTGCGCCAGATCAGTGGCCAGTTTCGCCGTATCCTGTTCAGTTGCCGCGTAAAACGCCCCTTGCGCTAATGCCATACCGATTACTACTACTCAATGATTACTGATTAACCAACGCCCGCAGTGACTCGAACAAATCACTGGCAAGCATCCCGCGCTGACCATACAGACGTGCTACCTCATCGCCGGCTTTGGCATGAATAGAAACGCCGTATTTGGTTGCAATATCCTTGCTAAGCCCCTGAGCCAGCAATGACCCAAGAATACCACTCAACACATCGCCCATACCAGCAGTGGCCATCCCCGGATTACCGTGCTGACACACCCAGATCTGGGTTTCGTTATCGATAATCGAACCCGCGCCTTTGAGCACACAGGTAGCATGGAATTTCTGCGCACATTGTTTGGTACTGTTAAAGCGGTCTGCTTCTACTTCATCCACGCTGGTATTAAGTAGCCGCGCCGCTTCACCGGCATGGGGCGTAATAATGCAATCGGTGATGGTGTACGACAGCGCATGTTTGCTTAACAGATTCAATGCATCGGCATCGATCACCATGGGTTTAGGATGGGTCTGACAATGCTTCATAGCTTGTTCAAATGCTGCCAGCGCCCAGTCATCCTGACCAAGTCCCGGGCCAATTACCACGCAGGATGCCCAGTTAAGCGCGTCCTGCAGGTTCTCATGAGACACCATCAGCTCTGGTCGGCCGGCACTGACCTGAATCGTTGAGGCCTCATGGCAGAATACTTTCACCAGCCCGGTGCCGCAGCGCAAAGCCGCTTCACTGGCCAGACGTATAGCACCTGCGGTGCCGCGATTACCGCCGATGCACAGCAACCTGCCATAGGTGCCTTTATGGCTGTGGATTTCTCGCGGAGCCATGCCCTGGAACTGTTCGATAGTCAGTAACGTGGCAGAGGAACGAGCTAGCTCAACAAAAGATTTACCAATTCCCAGATCGTCGAACACTAAACGGCCACAGGATTGTTTACCAGCGCCGGTGGTTAACCCGGGTTTAATGCCAACGAAGGTGACGGTTACGTCGGCCTCAATGCAGCGTCCCAGCGACTGACCGGTGTTAGAATCAAGGCCGGAAGGCACATCAATACTCACCACCGGCTTATCGGCCTGATTAACCGCATCGATAATATCGGCAAACTCATTGCGGATATAACTGTTAATGCCGGTGCCTAACAGCGCATCAACGATAAGTTCACATTTATCCAGATGGGCGGCAGTAAAAGGCTCTATTTTACCGCCGGCATCGAGCCATTTTTGCTGCGCCGTGCCAGCATCGCCCTCGAGAATACGGTGCGGTTCAACAGCACACAGCAAGACCTGCTTCCCGGCTTCTTTCGCATGTAACGCAGCAATGTAACCGTCGCCGGCGTTGTTGCCCTGGCCTACCAGTACTAAAAACACGTCGGTGTTGGGCAGTAACAACTGACACTGCTTAAATACCGCCTTACCGGCGCGCTGCATCAGCTCAAACATTTCCACACCGGACTGTTCAGCCGCAGTACGTTCATTTTCCCGAACCTGGTCGGCGCGATAGAGTTTATATGGTAAGCTGTCGAGCAGTTGAGTATCTAGCATGTGTACATGTCCACTTTACAATCGATAGATCTGGTCAATTTGGTAGACGATATCAAGGCTTGGGCCGTTGCGCTAGGCTTTCAGCAGGTTGGTATCAGTGATATTGATCTTAGTCAGCATGAATATGCCCTGCAACAGTGGCTGGATAACCAGTATCACGGCGAAATGGAGTACATGGCCAGCCATGGAATGAAGCGGGCACGGCCGGCAGAATTGGTGCCGGGCACCGTTCGGGTAATCTCCGTAAGAATGGACTACCTCCCACCGGATGCGTCGTTTGCCCGCCATCTTAAAGACGGCGACATTGCCTATATCTCCCGCTATGCCCTGGGCCGCGATTATCACAAGGTATTACGAAAAAAGCTCAAACAGCTTGGCGAGCAGATCAGTGAGCGACTGGCAGATACTCAGTACCGCCCGTTTGTGGATTCTGCACCGGTACTGGAACACGCTATAGCCGAAAAAGCCGGACTGGGCTGGACTGGCAAGCACTCTCTTACGCTTAATAAACAAGCTGGTTCGTGGTTTTTCCTTGGTGAGTTATTTATTAATCTGCCACTACCGGTAGATGAGCCGGTGGAAGAAAACTGTGGTACCTGCACGGCCTGTATGACCATGTGCCCCACCCAGGCCATCGTTGCGCCCTATCAGGTAGACGCCCGGCGCTGTATTTCCTATCTGACTATTGAATATAACGGCGTAATCCCCGAGGAGTTACGAGCGCCCATGGGTAATCGTATTTACGGTTGCGATGATTGTCAGTTGGTGTGCCCGTGGAATCGCTTTGCCCCGCTTACTGCAGAAAGTGATTTTCATCCCCGCCAGGTGCTGCACGGGCAATCACTACTTACGTTATTTAATTGGGACGAAAAGACGTTCTTACAAAACACCGAAGGCTCGCCCATTCGCCGCATTGGTTATGCAAAATGGCAGCGTAATCTATGCGTTGCTATCGGCAATGCACCGTATTCAGAAGATTATATTGCAGCGCTAAATGCCGCGAAAGATGAAGCCTGCGAGCTGGTTTCGCCCCATTTAGAGTGGGCGCTCGAGCAACAACTCCGTAAGCAGCAAGCGAGCAGTGACGAGAACCGCCAGTTAGCCAGGTTAACCCGAACTATTGAGAAAGGATTGCCGCGCGACGCATAACGTCACGCGGCAGGTTTACGCTTTTACTTGTGATACTGGGCGCTTAAGCGGTGTACCGCTTCCACAAACACACCGGCGTGCTCAGGCGGCACGTCCAGGTGGATACCGTGACCAAGGTTGAAAACGTGGCCAGTTCCTTCACCAAAGCCAGCCAGAATATCGCCAACTTCCTGCTCGATACGCGCCGGTGGTGCATATAGCATAGACGGGTCCATATTGCCTTGCAGGGCAACCTTGTCGCCAACCCGGGCTTTTGCCTCCGCAATATCGATGGTCCAGTCGAGACCTACCGCATCACAGCCGGTTGCTGCGATCGCTTCCAGCCACATACCGCCGTTTTTAGTAAACAGCGTAACCGGAACGCGGCGTCCTTCGCTTTCGCGGGTTAAGCCTTCCACAATACGCTGCATATACTGCAACGAGAATTCTTTATAATCCCGTGGTGACAACACGCCGCCCCAGGTATCAAACACCATTACTGATTGTGCACCCGCGGCAATTTGCGCATTTAAGTAACTGGTTACAGAGTCTGCCAGTTTACCCAGCAGCGCGTGCAATACCTGCGGCTCAGCAAACGCCATTTTCTTAATTTTGGTAAATGCCTTGCTCGAACCACCTTCAACCATGTAAGTTGCCAGTGTCCACGGACTGCCGGAAAAGCCGATCAGTGGCACATCGCCTTTCAGCTCACGGCGGATGGTACGCACGGCGTTCATCACATACTGAAGCTCGCCTTCTGGATCAGGTACGCCAATGCGGTCGACATCGGCCTTACAGGTAATCGGGCGTTCAAAACGCGGACCTTCACCGGTTTCAAAATATAAGCCCAGTCCCATTGCGTCAGGAATGGTAAGAATATCCGAAAACAGAATAGCAGCGTCCAACGGGAAGCGGCGCAGTGGTTGCAAGGTGACTTCGCAAGCGAGTTCGGCGTTTTTACACAACGACATAAAGTCGCCGGCAACGGCGCGGGTGGCTTTATATTCTGGTAAATAACGACCAGCCTGACGCATCATCCATACCGGCGTTACGTCTACAGGTTGCTTGAGCAACGCACGCAGATAGCGGTCATTTTTTAAAGCTGGGCGCTCAAGGCTGCCATTGGTTTCTGCCATGGGGATCCCCGGAATCAATTACACTACAAAAAATTGGCGGCGAGTATAGCAAGATTTGGCGAATGTTGCGTATAAATGAGCAGCCTGATGAAAATTGCAGCAGTTTACTTGATTTATCGCAAATGCTTTGCTACTACTATTAACGCTAACTACAGAAGCCCGCCAACGGGCCCCGACGCTAAACAAACTCAAACCCCGCACTTTGCGGGGTTTTTTATTGCTTGTTTACCCATTAAAGGCCGATTTACGATGCGTGGCGAAGACGCTCAATCAGCGCTTCGAGTATTTTACCGGCAATCGACAGTTTAGGTGGTAACATTGGCAGGTTATCAATGTGATACCAATCTGCATCGACAATTTCTTTCTCATCAATAACAATATCGCCACTGTCGTATTCGGCGATGTAACCCATCATCAGTGAATGCGGGAATGGCCATGCCTGGCTGCCAAAATATTCCAGGTTTTTGATTTTAACTCCCACCTCTTCACCGACTTCCCGGTGCGTAGCCTGCTCGACACTTTCGCCGCTTTCAACAAAGCCGGCAATAATCGAATACATTTTTGGGTTACTGTGACGCACACCTCTGGCTAACAGGATTTCTTTACCGCGGTAAACCGCCACAATTGTGCACGGCGAAACACGTGGGTAGCAACGGTGCCCACACTGATGGCACTGTACTGCCATCTCCCAATCCACGGGCTGGGTAGGTGAGCCACAGCGGCCACAAAATCGATGCGTGCGCTGAAAGTGTACATATTGCCAGGCGCGGGAGAGGGTTTCATAAGTTACCGGCGGCTCACTGGTCATTAATTCCCGTAAACCAGCATTGCGCCAACCGGCAGCACTGATATTTTCGGCGCCGAGATCGACTATGTATAAAGGATGAGAGAGCGGTAAGTCAGCGGCATACAGGTGGTGAACCTGATCCTGATAATGATGCAAGAAAGGTAAGTCTGACCAACTCATTAATGGCAGCAGTTCCCCTTCATCAGGCACCAGCAACTGATCGCGATTGAAGATAAGCCAGTGACCCGGCTGCACTATGGAGTTTCCTGTAAACTTTAACATATCAGCTACCATTACGACGTTGGGTATATCCTAACACAGTGGCATTTAATTGAGCCAAGAAGCGCTGTCTTTTACATGCTGGATAGTTAATTCCTATTATCCTTTAGATGGTTAAGTTGAATTATTTCCGACTGTCATTTGTGAGACTCTGAGGCAGTGTTATACTCAAATTAGATTGATGACAACCTCATGAGGAAGTTCAGAGTGTTAAATCAGGTAGAAATAGCCCAGCAACGCTGGGGCGGCGCGAATAAAACCATTGATAACTGGCTGGATGAACGCCGGCAGTTACTGATCCAGTATTGCCATTTAGCCGGGGTCAATTACCAATCAGCCAATACTCTGCCTGATGAAGCTGAGGTAAACGAATTTTGCGCATTGCTTATGGATTACCTGTCGGTAGGCCATTTTGAGGTATACGAAATGCTGGTGAGCGATGATGCCGATGGACAAGCCCTGAAGCAGGAGTTATTTCCGAAAATCAGCGCGACTACCGACCAGGCGCTGGATTTTAACGATCAATATGCCGAAGGCTTTAACGCACGGAATACCGGGGAGTTTGAAGTCGCCATTACTCAATTAGGGGAAGCCCTGGATGACCGCTTCGAATTGGAAGACAGGTTAATCCAGAGGATGCATGGCCTCGTCAATGATTCCGTGACCGGGTAGCAGTTAGCGTCCTCGTCCTTAAACAGTTATCATAATTTCTTATGCCACTAATTCGTATCAAAATTATTAAAATTCAGCATGAAAAATAGCACTATAATAAGTAAAGCAAGAGCCTACTGTGAGCAACGGGGAGCACGATTTACCCCACTAAGGGAAAAAGTGTATGAACTCATGCTGGAGAAGCATGGCCCCATGGGTGCCTACGAGCTGCTCGACGGCCTGAAAGAAACCGAGTCCAGCGCCAAACCGGCAACCGTATACCGGGCACTGGACTTTTTGCTCGACTTTGGCCTGATTCATCGTCTTGAGTCCACGAATGCCTTTGTGGCCTGTTATCATTTTGGTTGCCATCACCCGGTACAGTTTCTAATTTGCGACAGTTGTGGTGACGTCTCAGAGATACAGTCTGAAGGTTTGAAAGAAACCCTGGATAACCAGGCAAAACAACACGGCTTCAAAATTTCCAAGCAAACCATTGAAGCCCACGGCCTTTGCGCAGATTGTCAGGAGAGTGAGTCAACTACACTGGGAGAGGAACAACATGAATGCTGAGTTCGTAAATCCTTTTATCGGCGGTCTGCTAAACGTTTTAGAAACTATGGCTCAGACCACGCTAACCCCCGGTAAACCCAAGAAAAAAAGTGATGACGTGGCCCACGGCGACGTATCAGGATTAATCGGCATGGTAGGGCCCAATGTTAAAGGCTCAATGTCCATCACGTTCGATGAACGGTTAATTCTAAGCATCATGCTAAACATGCTGGGCGAAGCGTCAAGTGAAATTGATGCAGAAGTTGCCGACATGGTAGGCGAAATTACAAATATGATTTGTGGTAACGCCAAGCGCGATCTGGCCGAGAAAGGTTATGAGTTTGGTATGGCAACGCCGGTTGTTGTCTCTGGAAAGCAACACAGCATAAGCCATCAGGTAGACGGACCGAAGATTATTTTGCCGTTTAACCACGATCTCGGAAAAGCGTACCTGGAAATCTGCTTTGATAAATAATTACTGGCACTCTGAAAAAATTACCCTACCACCTCACCCCAGAGGCTTTCATTTAATTACCGATTCAATCACCAGCGCGTTACCGCAGATTCGTGACGTTGAGGTGGGGCTGTTGCACCTTATGCTGCAACATACCAGCGCCAGTTTAACCATTAATGAAAATGCCGACCCTTCGGTAAGAAAGGACTTAGAATCCTTTTTTAATCATAAAGTTAAAGAAAACACACCGTATTTCATTCATACTTACGAAGGGCCTGATGATATGCCCGCTCATATCAAAAGCAGCCTCATGGGATGTCAGTTAACCATCCCGGTACAACAAGGACGACTGGCGCTCGGAACCTGGCAGGGTATCATCCTCGGCGAACACCGCGACAGCGGGGGCTCGCGCTCAATTATTGCTACTATCCAGGGCCAGTCAGGCGTATAATTGTTGAACTATAGTTTAATGCTGGCACAGCTTTAGCATAGAACTACAGGACACACTTTATTGCCAACACAGGAAGTCAATAATGAAAAAATCAACTCTTACTCTCGCACTCATTGCCGCAGGCTTAGTTTCTGCTCCGTCATTCGCTCAGGAATCAGAAGCGAAAGACTGGGCTGGTATCTATGGGCTCTATTACAGCACGGACGAAGGCAAACCAGAGCCTACCGGTCAGCTGGATGATGGTTTTGGTCTGGGTGCGGAATACGGTTTCCGTTTCGATCAAAGCTGGGCAGCAAGAATTTCAGCTTCATATCTTGATTTAGATGGTACCAATGGCGGCAGCGATGAAAGCGGCCCAATGTTGGGTGTTGATGCCATGTACTTCTTCCAGGACGACCTTTTCTATGTTTTCGGTGGTTTATACCATCAGGACGTCGGCGATGATTACCAAATGCTGGGTTACGGTATGGGTAAACATTGGGCTGTTAACGACGATGTAGCCGTTATCAGTGAAATTGCCGCTTACCGCGATCTAAGCGACAACTTATACGACTACAGCGTGAAGCTGGGTGTCTCTTATACTTTCGGCAGCACCTCAAGCTATTCAGAGCCAACGCCTGCGCCGATGACCACAGCAGCACCGGCTGACTCAGACTACGATGGCGTGGTAGATTCTCTGGACAAGTGTCCGGGCACGCCTTCTGATACTGTAGTGGACAGCATGGGCTGTAACGCAGATAAGGATGGTGACGGCGTTATTAACAGCCAGGACCAGTGCCCGAATACTCGTGCCGGTGTGGCCGTAGACGGCGTAGGCTGTGCAATTGAACCAGACTCAGATAACGACGGTGTTATCGACAGTCAGGACGCATGCCCCGATACACCAAAAGGTGATAGAGTGCACCCTAACGGTTGTACTATTTTCACCGCGGAAGAGGTATCCATTGAAGTTCGCATTCTGTTCGCTAACAACAGCGCGTCTATTGAAGATACCAGCGATCCGCAAATTGAAGATCTTGCTGCGTTCCTGAACCGTTATGGCAGTACTTCTGCGACAATCGAAGGTCACTCTTCAGCGCCCGGTGCTGCAGCTTACAACAAAGACTTGTCACAACGTCGTGCTAATGCACTAAAGTCTGTTCTGATCAATCAGTATGGTATCGATGCAAACCGTTTAGACACTATCGGATACGGTGAAGAGCGGTTGTTAGATACCGCTAACACCAAAGAAGCGCACCACCTAAACCGCCGTATCGAAGTTAAAGTGAGTGAGACTATTGAAGTACCCGCTCAATAATCTTTAACCTATGCTATAAATTTTAAACGCCTGCGATTGCAGGCGTTTTTGTTTGATAAGCGCTTTATAAAGCTAGAGGAAAGCAGATTCACGCCGGCGTATTGAGCCGCCTCAATGACATTTCGATGCTGTGAAAAGCGCTGTCCTACCTCGCTGGAGGAGATTAACAGTAATTTATCTACTCCGGTAAGGGCTGTCTTTAAAGTTTCAGGAGATGAGTAGTCAGCGGTACGAACCATAGTTCACTGCGATTCCAGTTCTTTCGCTTTTTCCGGTTTGCGATCAATGGCTACAATGTGGCTGGCATCCCGCGCTGTCAGTAAATATTGAATAATAAGCCGGCATTATTGGCCGGTAGCACCGGTCACAGCAATCTTAAGTTACTCCAGGGAACCCTCCGCTTCAGCGAACTTCATAAATCTATTACCGGGGTGAGTGAAAAAGTGCTTTCTCAGACCCTTCACGCTCTGGAAGCAGACGACTTTGTATTGTGCACCGCGCATCCGGTTATCCCGCCACTCGAAGAATATAGCCTGACAGATACTGGCCGCGAGGTGGCAAGGCAGGTTGAAGAACTCATGATCTGGAACGAAGTCAATGTCAATCCAACTTTAAGTGCGCGAGATGAATATGTCCTGTTGAAGTCAGGTTAAGTTCCTTGCCGGTTTATACAGCAATCGATTGCTTCTACCCCCGATACTTGCATAATAATCACTTAGTTATTATTCTCGATGAAGGCTGATCACGAGCGACGAGCTTTAGTCGTAAAATCATCAAGCTTTATGATAAAAGCTGGCAGGGATTGCCAAAAGCCCTTTTCAGTTTGTTTTAAACGACGCTTTGGCAATACACAATATTTGTTGAGAACGTTATATGTCCTGTGCCATTTCTGTTTTGATGCCGGTGTTAAATGGTGACTTCACCCACCTTAGTGAAGCGATCAACAGTATTCTAGAGCAATCATTCAAAGATTTTGAGTTCTTAATTGTGGATGACGGCAGTAATCAGGAAACCAAGAATTTTCTGGCAGACTACGCAGCGAAAGATTCACGTATCGTCATTATCACTAATCCAACCAATATTGGCGTAGGTAATTCACTCAATAAAGGCCTTGAAAGTGCAGAAGGTCGCTATGTTGCAAGACATGATGCAGACGATGTTGCTCACCCGTCTCGGCTGGCCAAACAATTTGCTTACATGGAAGCTAATCCAGAAATAGTGTTAAGTTGTACCACGGTTAATCATATTGATATGCAGGGTAATAAGATCGGTGGCTATCCGGTTAGCACTGACAGTGATGTATTAGCAACTGAACTATTACTTAATAGCCGGCTTTGCCACCCCAGTCTTATGTTTCGAACCAAAGCTATCCGGGATAACGGTGGTTACCCTGTCACTAAAAGTGCCCAGGATTATTTGTTGTATCTCAAGTCGCTTAAAGCCGGCTTTAAGTTTGGCGGGCTGGATGAACCTTTAGTGGACTATCGTATAAATACTGAAAGTATTACTCGTAAAAACCGTGGCAAGCAGTTATCAACCGCACAAGCCGGCTCCTACGAGCATGTTAAACGACTGGTCGGTGCAATAGACCAGCAGGCATTTGAACGTTTCTGGTTTTTTGTTGCTACCCAAGGGCAGAGTAGCCTGCGGATCAGCGATTTAAAAACCCTGCGTCCCTTGCTTAGCTTTATCCAACAAACCCCCGCCTACTATCAGGCTTGGAAAGGTTCGTTTCGTTATGTTTCCCGCAATGCCTTAGAGCATAGTTTTAGCCCTAGCCGCTTGTTTATTGCATTATACTTTCGCTACAAATATTAATAAACCAGACTCCGAGCTGACTAAGTCACCGCCAGCTTTTGCTGATACTCCGGTGCTAAATAGGTTTGTTCACTGACAATTTGTTGCAGCTTCTCTGCTGCGAGCCACAGTTCTTCAAAACTAATATAAAGCGGCGTAAAGCCAACTCTGAGCAGGTCTGGTGCTCTGAAGTCGGCGATCACCCCGGCATCAATCCAGGCCTGACATATCGCATAGGCGTGTTCATGCTGAAAGGCCAGCTGACTGCCCCTTTCTGTTGCTACGTCTGGCGACACACAAGTAAACTCCTCATCCAGACCGCAGGCTTTCAGGCATTCCAGAAAAAACTCGCCCATGGCCATGGATTTCTGTCTTACTTGCAACATATCGACGTTTGACCAAACCTCAAGTGCCGCTTCCAGCACACTCATAGCAATGACAGCAGGTGTACCGGAGAGATTTTGCTTCACTCCGGCTACGGGCGTGTAAGCTGAGTTAAAGCTAAACGGCTTGGCGTGCCCCATCCAGCCGCTAAGCGGTTGCTGAAAAGCGCTCTGATGACGCTCAGCTACATAAATAAATGCTGGTGCACCAGGGCCGCCGTTAAGGTATTTGTACGTGCATCCTACGGCAAAATCCACCTTGCAGTCATCGAGCTTCACGGGCAATGCGCCGGCAGAATGGGCCAGATCCCAGACCACCAGAATTCCCCTTGAATGGGCTAACTCAGTGATCTTTTGCATATCCAGTAATCGCCCGCTCCTGAAATTCACCTGGGTCAGTAACAGAATGGCGATACTTTCATCCAGCTGTGCTTCGATATCCCCTTCCTCGCACAGCACCAGCTCGCAGGACGCCTCACCCAATTGTTGTTTAAGCCCCTCAATCACATAAATATCAGTAGGGAAGTTATCTGCGGTGGTTATCACTTTGTTACGCCCTGCCTGCATCCGTAAGGCACCGCTGAGTACTTTAAATAAGTTAACGGAAATTGAGTCGCAGCAAATAACCTGCCCGGGCGCGGCGCCAATAACCGGTGCAATCAGCTCACCACACTGACGGGGCAAATCAATCCAGGCGTGTTTGTTCCAGCTGGTGATAAGGTCATCACCCCACTGTTGATTTACAACGTCGATAGCACGCTCTTTGGCAGCCACGGGTAAAGGTCCCAGTGAATTACCATCCAGATAAATGGTGTTCGGTGGTATTTGGAACTGCTCGCGTAGTGGAGCCAGAATGTCTTGCTCATCGAGATTCTGTGCAATGGACAACATTATTCGGCTCCTTCCAGTAATTGATTCAGCAACAACTGATAAGCCGGAGTCTGGCTGTGTAACCAGTCAAAATGACCTGCCCCTTCACTGATAATGGCATCACTGCCCGCCAGCTGACTCTGGGGAACCGGTACGATGGCATCAGCATCACCCTGAAGCAGAATAACCGGCGCCTGGATACTCGCAACATCCGGCGTTGCAGCCGCATATGCCTCGGCGAGTTCATCTGGCATACCGTTAAAAAATTGCGGCGTCGCTGTCTGACAACTGTTAGCCCCTTTGGCATAGGTAGCGGGATCGGTAATGGCAGCCAGGCCAATGACTTTTTCGACCGGGAACGTTAAAGACTGTGCAGCCAGCAGAGCCAGATGACCGCCTGCAGAGTGACCAGCCAGATAAACGGGTACGTCACCCAGAGCTTTTTCATCCAGCCATTGCTTAACTGCCGGCAAGGCCTGTTGAATATCGGTTAACGTGCCCGGCCAGCCACCACCAGCATCGCCTGTTCGGCGATACTCAATGGCAAAGGTAGCCACCCCCTGTTTTGCCAGCGCCGTAAAAAGGCCCCGGGCATGGGTGTAATCATAAGCATTCAGCCAGCAACCACCGTGGATAAAAATGAGTGCACTTTGGGTTTTAACCCGAGCCGGCCAGTAGTAAATACGCTGCAGGGGATTGTCTGCATAGGCGATATTGGACGCCGCTATCTGATAGCGCTGACTAATCACTTCACTATAGGCAACGTTCTTGGTCTCATCAGTTGAAAATTCCGAGTTAATCTGACAAGCCTGCAAAACGACCAGTGCCATCAGAAGGCTAATTATTCTTATCATAGGTGGCTTCTCTTCTGCTCCAATTTAAATTTGCACTGTCACTTCGGGAGGAAGGCACTAAGCGCACAGTCAGAGTAACGGCTTATCATAAACGGCGCAATATACGCGCTTAACTCATCCCAGACCGCACATTGCCAGTTTGCACTTACAAACCACAGATCCCAGATTTAATGTGCACTGTCATATTCTTTGTCATATGCCAGTCGGTACACGGTCGCCCTGGTGTCGTCACCATTGTTGGTGCAAATATGCTGCAATAGCGTCGTCGGTTCGACACACCCTGCATTGATACGGCGAATTGAAATTACAGGTTATTTTATAGGTATGGAGTCCGGAATATGGCACACTTAAGTTCTTCTAAATACAAACAAAGCGCAGCAATGTCGTCACCTAATTTTATCGATGGTTACTGGTTTTATTTTAATGATGGCGATACCGATATTGCCGTACACGGCTCTGCCTGGTCAGGAAAAGAAACGGTATATGTGAACGATAACCCGGTATCGAGCAAACGCGAACTGCTAAAAACCGTGAGCGAACACCAGTTTGTGCACAGCGGTCATCAGTACCAGGTACGTTACCATATCACAAGCCTGATGCGCGGCGACCTGCAGTGCGAAGTGTTTAAAGATGGCGAGTTGCTGGCGTCTCAATCAAAAGCGTTCGTCTCTTCGTCTAAGCGAAGCTGGCTCAATATTTTAAAAATGTTTGGTGTTGGCTTTATCTTTGGTTTATCGGCGGTCGCGCTACTTAAATACCTGGTTGCATAGGGAGCAGTGCTGTGGAAATCGACGCGCTGCAGATAAAAGCGCTACGGCAACAACACCAGTGGACCCAGCAACAGCTCGCCGAGATGTGCGGCGTAAGCTTACGCACCATCCAACGCGTGGAAAAAGAAGGCAATGCCGCAACCGAAACCGTTATGAGCCTGAGTGCGGTATTTGAAGTACCGCAGCAGTCCTTACAGGTAGTGCCAGAGGCAGACTCATCCGCCTGGCAGTCTATTAACATCGGTAAGCAAACACTGAGTATTTTGTTCGCTCTGATGGTGGGTTTCGTCACCGGTGGCGCATTAATGTACTGGTTACTTAGCGCATAACCCCGTATTTTGTTGCTGGCGCTAGTACTCGTCGGGTACAGCAGGGCCTGCATAATTATCAAAGCGTGAGAACTGGCCCTGGAAGGTTAATCGACAGGTGCCGATAGGACCATTCCGCTGCTTACCGATGATGATTTCGGCCACGCCTTTATCTTCACTGTTCTCGTGATACACCTCATCACGATAGATGAACATGATCAAGTCGGCATCCTGCTCAATCGAGCCTGATTCCCTGAGGTCCGAGTTTACCGGGCGTTTATCGGCCCGTTGTTCCAGGCTCCGGTTAAGCTGTGAAAGCGCAATGACCGGGATGTTGAGTTCTTTTGCCAGCGCTTTGAGTGAGCGTGAGATCTCGGCAATTTCCAGCGTTCGGTTATCGCTAAGTGAAGGCACCCGCATAAGCTGCAGGTAATCCACCATGATCATGCTCAGACCGCCCCGTTCACGGGCCAGCTTTCTGGCTCGACTGCGCACGTCCATTGGCGTAAGACCCGAAGAGTCATCCACATAGATATTGTCTTTTTCTTTGAGCATTGCCATGGTGTTTGAAATACGCGCCCAGTCTTCATCGTCAAGCTGCGCGGTGCGGATTTTGGTTTGATCCACCCGGCTGAGTGAGGCCAGCATACGCATCATGATCTGTTCCGACGGCATCTCAAGGCTGAATACCAGCACCGGTTTGTCTTCCGCCAGCATTGCATTTTCCGCCAGGTTCATGGCGAAAGTGGTGTTGTGCACGCAAATATCTTCCGCCACAAAATTGTGCAGTTCAGGAACGGTAAGATCGTAAACCTGCTTGTTGCCAACGTACTCTATCGATTGGACTTCATCCCAGTAAAGATCAGAGTTTGCCAGCTCAGATAAATAAGAATCATCAAACAATTCAGCATAAAAACGGGCTCGCGTACGACTAAGCAAACGACGACTTTGCCCTGACAAATGGGGATTAAATCCCTGGGGGCATTGCAATCCTTTTCGGGCAAATATCTCGGTCCAGCTGGAGCTGCCTTTTAGTTGCTTAATATAATCAACCGCAGACTCAGGCAAAGCATCTACATTTGAATGCGGGCGTTTTTCAGCCAGTGTACCGCGAGCTTCTTCCACCTTCGACTCTTTCCCCAAGATACCGATTTGCCTGATAAAGCTTTCGATACCAGCACGAGAAATAATTTCAACTTCGAACTGACGGCGAGCATGGTGTTCTTTCGCCCGGAGCTTGGCAACAATCCCAAAGCGCAAAAGCAAATGCTGCACATCATTAGCCAGCGTTTCACTGGCGGTTCCATAACTAACCCGGACCTGCCCTGTCTTATAAACCGAGATACTGCCATCACAAGCAAATAAACGATTTAAGAAAAGTGCTACTGAGCCCTTAGTTGCTGAAAAAATGGCTTCAGGCACGGTTTTTTCGTGTGCAAGATAACCCCAAACCGAATGCACTTTAAGAAACCGGACAACTGAATTTGTTTTACTAGAGCCCGCTTCATAGACAATTTGAGTCTGTTGGCCAAAATTACCCCCTAACTCGCAGCACAGAGCCTCATACCTTTGGGGCAATGGGACCGCAACGGCATTGCACCACTGGCTAATGGTTGATGGTTGCAAACCTAAACGTGCCGCCAGTGCTTTTCCACTCATGTTCAAATTTTGCATTGCCGTTTTCAAGCAATTAGCAAACCGTTTACGCTGTTCAACTGACTTTTCCGCGCGTCCTGAAACACGGTAGCTGGGCGCTCGATAATCAAAATTAACGCGTGAAACTTTTGCGCCATTAAACTGTTCCATCGCATGAGTAAAGTCTGCCACGATAGCGCGGTTCACATTGGTAAATATCGGGTTACCTTGTGTTGTCCCACCATCAGCAACGAAGTAGGCCAATGCTTTGACTTCATGTTCTGGTAGCGACTGTTCACCGAATAACGCTAATTCTCTTGGCACACCAATACGTTCACCAACCGTAATATTTTCCAGTTTTCGCCAACCTGTACCGGTGAGGAATGGATGGGTAAGCGTAGTCTGAATTTTTCTTCCCAGTGCAGTTCGCACCTCAAAAACCGGTTTAATACCGTCGTCAACGAACTGACTTACTTTGGCGCGACACAGCGTAAAGTTGTTATCCAGTGAAGTTACCTCGCCATATTGTGTTTTAACCATCTCATCTATGGTCATACGGCGTCCTGATACAGGATCGACAAGCCTGGAACCGGACACGATACATTTACCCATTGAGGGCCGTGCGGCAACAATGATCAGATCCGATGGCTGCATACCACTGGTTTTTTTATCCAGATCGGAAAACCCGGTGGTGACCCCGGTCACTTCCCGGTTATCTTTAATGAGTGCTTCAAGGCGGTCGATGGTTTTTCCCAATACCGACTCAATACTCTGTGGTCCTTCAGACGCCCCGGTGCGCCGTTCCGCAATCTCAAACACCTTGCTCTCGGCCATATCCAGAATATCGGCGCTGTCGCGGCCTTCCGGATTGTAGCCCACTTCGGCGATTTCGTTGGCCACGCCAATCAGTTCACGGGTGATAGCCCGTTCCCGTATAATCTTTGCATAGGCTGTAACGTTAGCAGAACTTGGCGTATTACGGGCCAGTTCACCTAAATAGGCAAAGCCACCAGCGTCTTCGAGCTGATCGTTATTTTCGAGTAATTCAGACACGGTGATCAGGTCGACCGGCTGACTTTTCGCCAGCAAATCGAGGATCGCCTTAAATACAATTTGATGCGAGCGGTTATAAAACTCTGCGTCGGTCACCAGTTCCGACACCTTATCCCAGGATTCCGGGTCGATAAGCATACTACCCAGCACGGCCTGCTCAGCTTCAATGCTGTGCGGTGGCACCTTGAGCTTTTCTACGCTTTGATCGGAACTGGCCGGAACAACTTTCACCTGACGATTTACCTGAATAATTTGCAAGGAGGTTATTATGCGATATTTAGCGCCTGCTTGCATCGTTTGTTAAGGGAAAATGATCCTTTATCATGGCGAAGCCTATATACTAAAGTTCAAAACCAAGGCCGTTCGCCAAACAGGAATGTCATGAAAAAAACGTTGTTATTACTGCTAATTTGCGGGCTTATTTCGATCAGTACGACTGCCAGTGAGACACTGGTGGCGCTGGAGAATTATCCCGAACCAGGCGCGTCGCGCCCGCTGCCAGAATTTAAAGTGGATGCCAGCTGGCCGGATTTACCCGACACCTGGATTATTGGCCAGGTGCCTGGACTGGCGGTGGATAAGGCAGACAACCTGTGGTTACTACACCGCCCCAACTCGTTGAGCGCGCTGGATTTGGCTCTGGAACAAACGCCCCCTACTGGCGTATGTTGTGAAGCCGCGCCCCATGTAGTGCAAATCTCTCCGGCCGGACAAGTGAAAAACAGCTGGGGCGGCGAGTCCATTGCGCCGGAGGTTGACGGTGTTAACCAATGGCCACAAACCGTGCACGGCTTGTTTGTAGACGATCACAACACAGTTTGGCTGGGCGGTAACGGTAAGGGCGATCACGTGGTACTTAACTTTACGGCGGAGGGTAAGTTTATTCGCCAGTTTGGTACGCGCAACAGCACAGAAGGTAACCAAAGCAAACAGTCGCTTGGCAATCCGGCAGATATCTATCACGATACCCATACCAATGAAGTCGTCATTGCCGACGGCTATATCAATAAGCGTATTATCGGCTTTAATACCAACGACAATGCGTTTTCGCAATACTGGGGCGCCTATGCTTCCATCCCGGGTGGCGGCACCCGCGCGGGCGATTTTGATGTATCACAGGCCACCGCGGGGGCTGATAACATCAATACCGATGCACCTAACTTTGGCGATATCGTGCACTGTGTTACCAAATCAGATAACGGTCTGATTTATGTGTGCGACCGGCGCAATAACCGCCTGCAGGTGTTTAAAAACGATGCCAAAGGCAAAGCTGTCTTCGTACGGGATTTAGTCATCGCGGGTGACACCATGGGCCTTGGCACCGCTACCGATTTGGCTTTCTCTCCCGACAACAAGTACATGTACGTGGCCGATATGATGAATGGCCGAATCTGGGTTCTCTGGCACGATACCTATGAAGTGCTTGGCAGCTTTGGCCGCCCCGGCCGTTACCCCGGCCAGTTTACCTGGTTACACAGCGTGGTGGCCGACAGCCAGGGCAATCTCTACACCTCTGAAGTCTCTACCGGCCGACGGGTACAAAAACTGGTGCTGGTTTCCGAATAAACCAGACTGCGGCGCTGGCTCACGGCGCCGCAGCAACCGGATAGTCACTTAATATACCGGCCAGTGACTTGTCACAATGGCTAAACGCATTATTCTCCGGCCGATAGGAAATCGACTCCACTCCGGTCATGCCCAGCAGCATATCGAAAACATTGTCATGGGAGATGGTTTGTGAGGCGAATTTTCCCTCACAATCCCGATTAACCCCGGCATAATCAGACTGCAGATTTTGCCAGAACAGCATCGGCACATGAGTTTGTGATTCAGGCGCCAGAGCGTAGGGAAAACCATGTAGATATAACCCTGACTCGCCCAGAGATTCGCCGTGATCAGAAACATATAAAAGCTGGGTGTTATCGATGCCACTGTGCTTCAATACCTCAATAATTTCACCTAAAACGTAATCGGTATAGGCAATCGTGTTATCGTAAGTATTAATCAGCGCCTCATTGCTGCAATTCTGAATATCACTTTGCTGGCAATCCGGTGTGAAACGCCTAAAGGTTGCAGGGTAGCGTTGATAGTATGTCGGGCCGTGCGAACCAATCATATGCAGTACCAGCAACTTGTTAGGGCGGTTTGAATGGGTGATATATTGTTTTACCGCAGTCACCAGTACGCTGTCGTAACAGGTGTCTTTATTGCACTCACCAAAGTCCTCATTCGGCTCTACCGTAAAGCTGGGTACGCGCTTACAAACCCCTTTACAACTGGAGTTATTATCAACCCAGGCAACCTCCACACCGGCTCGCTGAATAATATCCAGCGCGTTATCCTGATGCTCTGCGGTAAAGTGATCGTACTCATCACGGTTTAAGCGCGAAAACATACAGGGCACAGAAACTGCCGTAGCCGTGCCACATGAGGAGACCGAGCTAAAGTAATGCACCTTTTCACGATCCAGGTTAGGCGTAGTCTCCCGTGGATAGCCTTGTAACTGAAAATGATCTGCCCTGGCGGTTTCCCCCACCACCATTACTGTGAGCGTAGTTGAGTTGGCGACATAGGGGTTAAGCTGTGGAGCCGGATCGAGCATTTTAAACGGCGTAGGCTCAGTAAAGTAAGTATCACGCACATATTTATAGGTAGAGTCGTAAGCCGCTACCGGCGTAATGTATTTGGTCAGTTCCTTATGATTACGAAAAAACGCCGCATAGTCTTTATAAAACAGCGCAGCAATAGCAATAACGCCCAGCACCCCCAGTACATTCATGGCAAACACCGACACTACGCGCTGTTTAAACGTATCGCGAAACCGAATCCTCATCATTATTACCACAGGCACTAGCACGGCCAGTAACCCATAACCGATTACCGATAAGTTTACATAACTGAACGCCTCCTGCGAATTGGTTTCAAAAATATTGCGCAGCATTTCCTTATCAAACACGATGCCGAATGACGACGTGGCATAACTCGCCAGTGCTGCAAACGCAAAGTTAATTATGATGGCCAGTCGCAAGCCCACCGCCAGTGACAGTAGAGACGTTAGCAAGGTCATTACTATGATCATAAAAACCGGCACACTCAGAGCAAACAGCACGTCATGTGCCGAGCTGATACTCACTCCGGACCAGAACATAGCCAGAAAGGTTCGATTAAACAAAAAGATAGTCACCACATTAACCAGCAGTAACAAATGTACCGCTTTGCATTGGAACTTTGGAATCGCTGGCAATCGGAATACAGGTTGAGTTGTCATTATCGTTCGCTTATTAGGGTTAAAAGGATTGTTTTACTTGCAGTCGCCACTGCCAGCTATCGACGTTTTCGCCATTGTTGAGCGGGAAAGCCATATCCACATGGATAACATTGCGGTGACTGGAACGATTGGAATAAAACCTGGCTCCCAGCCCGGTACTGGCCAGCACACCGCTATCTTCGTTGTCGCGGCTGCTCTCACCGGACCAGGCTTTACCGGCATCCAGAAACGCCACCATGCCCATATCGAGCACGCGGTATATATTGATTTTGGGGTAATAACGAAGTTCTACCGATGTCATTGCCCGGTTATCACCATGCTGATATTGCAGCGGATAACCCCGTATCCCGCTCTCACCGCCAAGAGTAACCGGCAGGTCATAAAACGGATGCTGGCTCATCGACAACAAGCCAGAAGTGTAAAACGCGAACTTGCTGCTTAAGCGGTTAAAGTATTCGCCATGGAGACTGGCGCTAAAATAATCGTCTTCCAGCACGCCAAGCGTGGCAGACAAATCAGCGCCCAACAGTAACAGATTGCTATCCCACAGGTATCCCCGGGATACGGAGCTGTTAAGGTGAACCCCCGTTGAGCTGTCCGGGGAATGAGTCTCATAACCGAGCTTTACCTTTGCCGACCAGCCCAGATTGATATCTTCGTTCTGGTTAGTCAGATAAATATCCTGCAGCACCTTAAAATCATTTTGCAGATATTCGTACTCCACCCAGGGATACACAAACCGGCGCGCTATCGGAATGGCCTGACGGAACCCGGTCTCAATGCCATCTTCTGGTTGTGCAAATTCATCCAACTGATCGGTGACGCCGAAGGTCAGACGATGCAAATCGTTGCCTTCACGCTCTAACAGAAATCCGTAAGCCAGATCGTACTGATGACCGTCATGCTCAAACACATTACGGGTGCCGCCATTCTGGAAAATTTCATCCACGCGTTTGAACGACAAATAGTTAGCCAGGAAGCGGTTTTCGGTGGAGAGCTGATAAAACGGCTTATCAAACTGAAATTGCACAATGCTGCCATCGTCGTTGTCTTCAACATCCAGCAAGATGGTGCTATGCGGGATAAAGGAGATGGGTGCACGAGTAACAAAACGATAGCCCGAGCGCTGCTCATCACTTTTGTATTCAACACTGGCGTGTATGCCGCGACCAAAGAGATTATCTTCCTTAAATCCCACTTCGAAGCGGTTTTTACCGCCTTTACGGCCAAAGCTAACAGACGGCAACAACGACCAGTTATCCCAGGTTTCTACCTGAATACGCGCCATGTCATCAATGTTGCAGGTATCAATATAGGTGACTCTCGCATCACGAATATACATCTCGCGACGAATGATCCGCTCAGCTTCGGCGAGTTGGTCAGGGGTTACTTGCTGGCCTTTTTTAAAGGGTAGGCGTTCAGCGATGACATCGGCATTGGTAGTAATATGGAAACGATTAGCCAGACGATGAATAAACCCGGTATCTGCTTTAGACTCGTCAAAAATATCCTGGCTGTTAATAACAATTTCAGCCACCTTTTGCGGTTGTTCGTGAGGAGCATCCGCGCCGCAGCCTTCATCAGAGAATAACTCGTCACCAACAGCGTTGTGACTGAACAGGCCACAAACAACGAAGGCAGTACAAAGCCGATAATTATGTATAGAACGTTGCATAAACCTTACCGCGCAATGGGCAACAAATTTTAGTTGCTCTGAGGATAAGGTGATTTATGCCATAGGATTCTTAAGTCAGACTTAACACAGTTACCGGGCCAGCACTGGCTCGGGGTGAGTACAGCTCCGCCTGTTGCAGCATACTGTCGATCAATACGCGGACCTTACGCGGAATATACTGACGGTCTGAATACAGCATCTGCACCGGTTTCTCCGGTGCTTGCCATGTAGGTAACAGGCGGGTTAGTCCGGCATCTGCCAGATTTTTTGGCAGCATGTAATCAGGCATCAGGCGCACTCCCATGCCTCGCTTTATGGCTTTTAATAAGGTGCTCATTTCATCAACCACCAGGCGGCCGCTAATATCAATAACAAACAGCTCGCCATTTTGATGGGTCAGTTGCCATGCAGAAAGGCTTCGGGCTGCGAGTAAGGGGAGTTGATGCAATTCATCAGGATGCGATATTTCAGGTAACCTGGTCAGCAGTTCTGTCGCCGCAACAAATGAGTAGGTCGACGAAAATAAAGTTCATACCACCCAGTCCTGGACGCCCTGATTGCTTATCCGAAAAGCCACATCAATGCCTTCCTGCTTCAGGTCTATTTGCTTATTAACCAAATTCAGTTTGAGGGCGATATTTGGATAAGCATCCATAAAGCAGAAAAACCAGTTATCCAGCACCGGCGCCAGCCTGACCAACGGTGCCGGCGATTACGTCATTGCTTTCAGTACCGCTGAAGCCCTGCGCCGAAGAAGCTATTTATAACATTTTACTGGTGGCCGAAGAGGTAGACGGCCATCGCGGCAAAGCCCATGCTTTGCCCATCGATAAAGTTAAAACGCTGCTTAGCCAGTAACCCGCTAAAACTTTAACCGCTTCACTTCATGTGCACTTTACCGCCTATCATCTTGAAGGCGGGCACGCCACGAATAAGGGTTTCCCGGGCAAATTCCTGACCACATCCCGGGCACCGGCAAGGTATTGCGGTGTGATCTTCAACTATTCGCTCTTTAAAGCATTTCACCAGCGCACCTTTACCGCCCTTGCGGTACTTAAAAAGCGGAGTTTTACACTGTAAACAGGCTATCTGGACGGTTTTTACCGGCCCTTTTTTATTCGGTTTTGCCATGAAATTACGCAGTGGTTAACAGGCCGGTCAGGGTAACAAATATTTCCATTGAGGTCCCGGGGCACATTTCTTTCCGTAGTACCCGCCCATAGCCGGTATCTCCTGAACTGCCTGACTACCTGTAAATGTTCTTTTGGATGAGTAACAATTTTGGGAAGATACCGAATAGCTACAGCGTATCTTCCGATATAACAGCAAAAGAGATCCCGGATGATTTCTTTCGAAATCTCCGGGATGAATGAGCGACTGTGTCGCTCATTCACTTACTTACCGTTACGCGGCCGTTTACTGTGGAGACTCGTACCCGGCTGTTACCATTGCCCTCGGTGAAATCTATCCACTGGCCCGGGCCGTATTTGGCCTTGCTGACTTTGCTATCGTTGATGTTGTTACGAATGCTGCCGCCTGCGTGCGCTTCCAGTTCAAAACGGGCCGACACATCGCCACTGAAGTTCAATGTAATGCTACCACCCACGGTATCAACTTCTACATCGGCATTTTCCGCCAGGCTCATCGATACCCGCGCGTCGCCGTTCACTGAGGTCATCTCCAGATCGTCTACCTCAACCAGCTCCAGGGATGAATCACCGTTCACCGTTTCTACGCTCACTTCGCGGCTATTGCTGCGCACGTCAATTTTACCGTTAACACTCACTACCTCGAGCGGTTCTGTGCTGTCGTGCTCCACTTCAATATCGCCGTTAACCGCTTCAACAGTCAGCATGCTGGTAATCCCTTTTAGTTCGATATCACCGTTTACTGATTCAACGTTAACCTTGCCGCCCAGATTACGGCCCTCAATATCACCGTTGACCACTTCAATGGATGTTCCGCCCTGCGGCCCTTCTATTTTTACATTCGCATTAACCGTTTCATAGGCAAAGCGGCTGCCTACTGGCACATAAACGGTTAGATTGTCCTTCGCTTCGTCTTTATCTTCCCAGCGATAGTGATTATTTTTAACCTCTACATCAATCACCACTGAGTTACCACGTTTTTCGAAGGTAAACTCCTCAGTCAGTTCACCCAGGGTACCGGTGATTCTGACCTGATTTTTATCCCAGGTTTTAATATCGGCTTTGCCATACACATGTTCCATTTCCACAAAGGGCTTGCTGTCGGTATCCAGTATCCGATCGATTTTTTCCTGCGCCAAAGCATTTGCAGAAAGCAGTACACCAGCCACTGCTGCGCCCCAGCATATTCTCTTAATAAAAGGTTTTTTCATAAAATGTGAAGTCGTTAAAGATTGCATAATTCACCTATTAAATTTGTTGCCATTTGGGCGCGTGCACTCGCTCAATCAGGTCAATTTGTTGTTGATACACGCTTTGCAGCATTCGCAAAAGCGCCATGTTATTCGGATCGTTTTTCAAAGCGGCCTTAATTGCATCGGCCGCTGACTCAAGTTCAGCCAGCTGCCCCTGCCAGTTATCAGCCACGGCGTTCTGGTCCTGGTAAGCCACCAGTAATGAAGCCTTCTGTGTTTCAAATTGTTTACTCATCTGGGCAACCACGGTGGGATTGGTAGAACCCACCGGTGGCTGGCTACCACTCATAAACAGCCACACCAGTACTGCCGGTAGAATTAAGCCAGCGGCCGCCGCCAGCGGCCACCTTGAACGCGCGGGTTTTGCGGGCGTATCCTGAGTAATGGCCAGTTCGATGCCCTGCCATAAATCCCGTGATGGCTTAATATCCTCGGGCAGCTTGTCGAGTTGTTGCTTTAAGTTATCCGGTTGATTAGTCACTACCTTCTCCCAACCATTCCTCTAATAATGTTCTGGCCCGGTGATACTGGGCTTTACTGGTACCGGTTGCCATGTTGAGCATGCGGCCAATTTCCTCGTGTCGATAACCTTCCACTGCGTGCAGCACAAACACCAGCCGTGCCCGCTCCGGTAACCTCACAATGCACTTGTCCAGTTGCGTGAGATCGGTGGCCGGTTCAGCCAGCAATTGCTGCTCCGTTTCCGGCTCCAGGGAAAACATCCGTTTTAACCATCCTTTTTGCTTGCGCAGATAGCTAATAGTGATATTGGCAGTTACGCTGTGCAGCCAGGTGGCAAACTGACTCTTTCCGGAAAAATTGCCCAACTTCTGCCATACCTGAACAAACACTTCCTGGGTGGCATCTTCTGCCATCGCTGCATCGCCGGTTAAGCGGTAGCTCAACGCATACACCTTGCCTACAAACCGGTCGTACAATTGCCGGTAGGCAACCATATCGCCCTGCTGTGCCGCTTCTATTTGCTGCTGCAGTTGATGTTGGGTAAATGCTGCTTCGGCATTTACTACATTTCCCTGTTCTACCGTCATACTGAATGTGTCTGCTTACTTATCTTTAGTGTTGTCAAAAGCTTTGTCGTCCGGTTGTGCTGAAAGGTTTAAATGGCAAAAATAAATTTCAGCATTTTTTGCACGAAACGGTTTTGCTGGCTGAAGTATTGCCATCAATTTCGCTATACTGGTTCGCACCCGGACACTCCCCCAGCCGTTAAAGAGGAACGATTATGCAAGTAGCCGCGTTATATGCCGGAAACCCCGCCCCGCTCGGGCCCAGAAAAGCGCTATCAGCCATCTGTAAACAGCCGGCCTATTTTCTTACTGTTCATCAGGACAGAACCGACGAAGATACCCAGGCCAATAAACGCTTGCATGGCGGCCCGGAAAAAGTGCTTCATCAATACAGTCTCGCAGGTTACGAGTTAATAAAGCAACACTATCCGGCTCTTGCTGAGCAAGCGATAGCCGGCACCATTGGTGAAAATATCACCGTTGAGGGCATGACCGATGAAAATGTGATGATTGGTGATGTCTACACCTTTGGTGAAGTGGTTGTGCAAGTGGGTGCTCCGCGCGCGCCGTGTAATAAAATTAACCAGCGTTTTAATACGCCTAATCTCGACCGTTTTACCGGCAATCATGGCATTACCGGCTGGTATTACCGGGTATTGCAAACCGGCATTATCCATACCGGCGATTGCGTTTCTCTTGAGAGCAGGCCGGCGCAAACTGTTAGCGTTGGCGAGCTGATGCGCAGCGTTTACAACCCCGACTATTTTGCCAGAGCCAGCGATTACGTTGGCCTTGAGGTGCTCGATGATGAGTGGCGGGGCAAGTGTGAAAAAGCCATGGCTAAAGCAGGGCGCTGATCCCCTGGCCCTGCTACGCAAATCGGCAGCGGTATTCTGTTACGGCACATTGCTGCTGCCGCGCTATCAGCGCCGCTTATTTGGCCGCAAGTTCACCGCCTCACCTGCGGTGTTACGCGGTTGGCGCTTACGCATGGGCTACGACGGCTATCGGTTTATCCAGCCATCGCCGCACCAAAGCGTACGCGGCTCACTCCTCTGGCTAACACCTGAACAACTGCAAGCGGCTGACAACTGGGAGGACGTCCCCTACTACCAACGGGAAAGCGTTTGTCTGCGTTCACGCAATAAAGCCATCACTGTTTGGATTTACACCCGCCGGCAAGGTAAGGGCCGCCCCTGTCCGGTACAACTCTATACAACCCATACCAGTGCCCCTCCGGTGATTCGCTCATACCGCTACCGCTTTCACGCTTAGCTTGGCAACCTGTACATTAATTAACCATAAAGGTGGCAAATCACCTGATTTATGTGTTTAATTATTAACCACTACGCAGCAGAGCCGGAGGCAACATGGATGTAGAAACAATGATCGACGAAATCCTGGTTAAGGAGGGCGGCTATGTTAACCATCCTGCAGACCGTGGCGGCCCCACTAATTTTGGCATTACCCAAAAGACCCTCTCGCGCTATCTGGAAGTGGCTGTAACGGCTGAAATGGTAAAAGCCCTGGATGTGGAAACCGCCAGAGATATTTACGAACTCAATTATTACCGTATCCCTCGCATCGACAAATTACCGCCGCCAATTCAGCCTTTCCTGTTCGACAGTGCGGTAAATCACGGGCCGCGGCGAGCCATCAAATTTTTGCAGGAAGTCTGTAATGACGCAGGTTATGGCCCGTTAGTGGTAGATGGCCTGATGGGGCCTAAAAGTAAAGCCCAGGCATACGCGTGTTTACAGGAACTGGGCGACTGGATGATTGTAGCACTGGTTGAAGAGCGCCAGATGTTCTATGCCGATATTGTCACCAATGACGCCAGTCAGAATGTCTTTCTGAAAGGCTGGCTGGCGAGAGCCAGAAGCTTCTTACCTGATTACCGTGTGGCATAAGGCAGAACCAAAATGAGTAAACTCTTTGAAAACCCCATTTCGGCGATTACTGATTCCGTATCCAAAGGTGTAGAAACCGTCGCAGGCGTATTTACCTCCAACAAAGAAAAAGACGCCCAGCGTTCTGCCGATGAACAAATGGCGCTGTTAAAAACCTATCAGGCCGAGTTTAACGCTCGTCAGAACCGTACCTGGGCTGACTCACTGGCCGATGCATTTAACCGCCTTATCCGGCCCATGATAGTGTCACTCATCCTATTCATTTTTGTGATCGCTTATTTTTCGCCATCCCATCTTGCCGAGATTACCCTGGCATTAAGTTCGATTCCCGACGGCTACTGGACCTTACTAAGCGTGATTATTGCCTTTTACTTCGGTGGCAGAATGCAGCTCAAAAGCCAGCAGTTTAAGTTTAGTGAGACCCAGGCCCAGGCCGTTAAGGCGCTGATAGAAACCAAAGCAGAATTCAGAAAGCTGGAAATGAATAACGATGAGCCCGACAAAGTGTTTGGCGATACCCTGGCGAAAGAGTCCGACTTTGATACTTCCAGGGCTAATCAGGTTAATCCTGTGGTGGAGGCAGCGCTGATCCACGTTAAGGAAGACGGCGCACCCAACACAGAAGATAACCAGAGCAGAAAGGCATTACAGGCAAAAATCGCCGAGATGCAACAGGAAGATGAACAGCAGGTGATATCAAGGCGCCGCTTTGGCCCGCGTAAACTGGGGCGTCGCTAGAAAATAATATTTTAGACATAAAAAAACCGCGCCGGAGCGCGGTTTTTTTGTAAATCACTTAGCGCTTACGCCTGAGCGATGATAACTACTTTAGCAGTTGCCATTACGTCAGAGTGTAATTGCAGGTCGATGTCGTACTCGCCAGTTTCACGCAGTGTACCAGTAGGCAGTTTAACTTCTGCTTTAGCTACTTCTACGCCAGCTGCAGTAATCGCATCAGCGATGTCCTGAGTACCAACAGAACCGAACAGTTTGCCTTCATCACCAGCTGGTGCAGCAATAGTTACTTCGCCCAGCTCAGCAACTTTGTCGGCACGCGCCTGAGCAGCAGCCAGCTGTTCAGCGATTTTCGCTTCCAGCTCTGCGCGACGCGCTTCAAATTTTTCAACGTTTGCTTTGGTTGCAGGAACTGCTTTGCCTTGTGGGAAAAGGAAGTTACGTGCAAAACCAGATTTAACTGTGACAGTGTCACCCAGACCGCCTAAGTTGGCGATTTTATCCAGTAGAATGATTTCCATCGATGCTACCCCTTATTCTTCGCCAGATTACTTATGAGAGTCAGTGTACGGAAGCAGTGCAAGAAAACGTGCACGCTTGATAGCACTAGACAGTTGGCGCTGGTATTTAGCGCTGGTGCCGGTAATACGGCTAGGTACAATTTTACCGCTTTCTGTTACGTAGTTTTTCAACGTAGCGATATCTTTGTAATCAATCTCAACAACACCTTCTGCAGAGAAACGGCAGAATTTACGACGTCTGAAAAAACGAGCCATGATTAATTCTCCTTATTCTTCGCTTGATGCTGCAGGTTTTTCTGCGCGCTCGCCACGAGGTGCAGAATCTTCACGACGTTCGCGACGCTCTTCCTTCATCATAGGAGAAGCTTCAGTTACCGCACCTTTGGTACGCATAACCATGTTACGCAGGATAACATCGTTGAAACGGAAAGCAGTTTCCAGTTCAGCAACAGCTTCAGCAGTCGCTTCAGCGTTGATCAGAACGTAGTGTGCTTTATGCAGTTTTTCGATTGGGTAAGCCAGTTGACGACGGCCCCAGTCTTCCAAGCGATGGATTTGTCCGCCATCTGCTTTCAGAATTGTGGTATAACGCTCGATCATACCTGGTACTTGTTCACTCTGGTCAGGGTGAACCATAAAAACGATTTCGTAATGACGCATTAAAACGCTCCTTACGGTTGTAGCCTCGCGCAGTACAGCCATCTGCATGGAGACAAGGAACTTAATTTGGGTGGCTGTAAGGGCGCGCATTATATAGAGCTTCTTATTACTGCACAAGCTTTATTCAACGAATATCGTTTGTTTGAGTAATCCTCCGTAACCATTGCCTGTTAATCCCAATTTGCCATTTCCGGGTAGAAAACACTTAGTGTTAACCCCACTCCCATTATGAACTATGAATTTTTCTACCAAGGAGGTGTTATGAGTCGGATATTTTTTATTGGTGCCACCGGTGGTGTTGGCCATCGTCTTCTTCCGCAACTGATTGCCCAAGGGCATGAGGTAACAGCATTGCACCGCAAGCCTGAACAGGCCGATTCTCTAATACACCAAGGTGCAAAGCCGGTTGAGGGCGATATGATGAGCCTTACTCGCGACGACTATAAAGCGCTGCTACAAAACCAGGAGGTTATTGTTTTCTCCGCCGGCGCGGCTGGCAGCGGTAAAGACCGCACCAGCAAAATAGACGGCGACACCCCGGCACTGCTGACGGAATTAGCCGAAGAGCTGGGCATTCAACGTTTTTATTTAGTTTCAGCCTTTCCGGAGGCGGGGCGCACCAAAGGACTCGGCGAAGGGTTTGAGCATTATATGCAGGTGAAGAAAGCGGCCGATGCCCGCCTGGTAAAATCATCACTGGATTGGGTCATTCTGCGCCCGGGTACGCTGCTCGATGAAGATGCTGATGATAAGGTAAGTCTCGACTATGCCCTCACCTATGATTCGGTAAAACGAGGCAATGTAGCCAATACCCTGGCGGCACTCATTGCCAAACCCACCATAAGTAGGCAGATCATCGAACTGACCGATGGTGATGAGCCCTTAAGCGAAGCAATAGAGCGCCTGATTACTGCCGCGTAGCCTTACTCAATGTCGGTAGTGACTCCGCCTTTGAGTAAAGAGAGGTTTTTCAGCAATAAAGGGATGAGGCCCAAAGCGGCAGTTGCCACGCTTAATAGCGTATTCAGGGAGCTGCCGCTGGAATAAACAAAGATCACCAGCAGTACCAGCAACAAGGCAAAGACAGGGATGCGTAATACGCTCCAGGCACCACTACTGGCGTTATCGAGCCAATGGCCAATAACCGCTTCATTCTCAGCTGTTAGTATAAATTGCCGGAAACTTTCGTTAACAATGTGCCAGCCTTTATCACGAAACAGGTATCCCCGCCGCACCAGCCGCTCAATAATTACGGCATTGGCGGGGTTAATACTGGCTCCATTCGCCAGCTTCCATAAGATAAGCTTTTCCTGGCGGGTACACTCTTCCCATTTGCGCCGGTAAAGAGCGCCAGCATGTTCCAGCATAAACTCGATTACCTGTTCTGGCACCCAGTAACCGCCTCTCTGCGTCTCGTTGCTGTCCTCGCCCGCCATCTTTTTAAAGCAGGCGGTTTGCTGGTCCAGCGCAGTAGCTAAATGCTGAATTTCCGGCCAGGCCTGACATTCAGACGTGATAAGTAAATTCACATCAAAAGGGTTATTCAGGCGCTGTTTTTGGACGGGAGACCAGGCATAGCGCTTGGTCATTTCTGAAAACAGTTTACTCCAGCCACTTTTTTCATCGCTGGAAAGGGTATTTGCAGACTCTTCATTTTCATACGCGCCAGGATTTAGTAAACGATAAAGAGGAGCAGTTTCCGCTACTATCACCAGAGTTACGCCGCTTTGATTGTGCAACGCGTATAGAAAGCCCAGCGCCTGCTGACGTAGGGCATTGTCGCCACTGACCTGCTCTACCGCTGATATGGCCACTACCAACTGCCGGGTTGATATGCTGTTTACGGCCTGCTCAACTTCAGCCAGTAAGTAGTCTCCGCCATCACTACCTCTCAGGCATTCAGGCAGACGGAATACCCGGTTCTGAAACAGGTTGTCAGTTTGTTGGTTGAGGGCTTTTTCAGCCTGAAGCCGCGTGGCATTCAGAATCAGATACGACTGGCCTTTTGGTTGCGTTTCCCCGCTAACAATATCCGGGAAACACGCTGTAGTGCCTGTTAGCTCAGAGCAGTCCGGCTGCACCCTATACTGATCCTGTAAATGTTCTCCCATCAGACGCTGGACGAGTAGTTGCCTCACCGCCAGATAAATCCCAAAGGGTAAACCTAAGAACATGATGAGCGCTATTAGCGGCCCACTCCCTTCTCTGACAGCAGCCAGCATAAGCAGATCGGCGCGATAGCCTAAATCGTTACCATGCATCGCTGCGCTGGTACCGGTAAGATCTTGTTTCGCCGCAAAGGTTAAATGGCTTACAAACTCGGTCTGGCTTGGCGTAATACTAAACATCTGATTAAAGAAGCTATCCGGTCTTGCCGGTGCACTGTCAGCAGAACGGTTTATCAACACCCATTTGTTACACAGTAAATCACAATTGGCGGTGGAAGAGGTTTGTATGGCGTCAGGATAAAAACTACTGGTTAACTCCGGTAACCGATATCCGGCTGCCATAGCACAGGGAAACGAGGTGTCTGACGGGGCGCAGGGCCGGGCGTTTAAGAAACTCAGATAATCCTCATAACCAAACTGGTTGGTCAGCATGCTCTGCCTGATATGACTGGCCTCAAAGCTCGCCTGGCGTTGCAGTAAATAGTCATGGGCTGTAAAGGCAACTAACGATGATGGCACCACGGCGGCCAGATAAAATAAACCACTCAGATACCATACGTAACCTGACGTATAACGGCGCTGCTCTGCTGGCTTGCTATTACGCGGATGTCGGTCCGCTATCGGTTGCCTGCCCCATATTCGAAACGCTTCTACCGCAGCGGCAATGATGACTAACCCGGCCACTGCAAATAACTGATTCACCGCAAGCAGTTCACGCTGTACTCCCGACTGATTAATGACATCAATCATGAATAACAACGCGGTAATCAGCACAAAGCCGGTAGTCGGGCGTTTCCACAAACTATAGTGAGCGGCATTCACCCGAAACCTGTTCATCAGAAACACAGCAATCAGTGCGCAACATCCGGCCCACATCACCATACGACTGGTAAAGGGCAGAATCACCCCGGTCTGATACTGGATGCCCAGCCCGGTAGCAAACAAAATAAGCGCGTAAGTTTTATAACGCGAAATATGTGCAACATCGAAGTAGCCCACTTCCTGCCAGAATCGCTGCAAAATGCCATAACGCAATAAAATAAACGCCGGGATAACAACCAGCATAAATAACAGGACGGCGAGAAATACCAGGATCATATTATTGGTTTGCAATGCTTCCGGGTTAAAGAAGACGGCCAGTCGCCAGGGCACGCTGTTCACCGCTGCTGAGCCAGAGCCATTAGCTTTCATCGGGCCAATTAGCACCGTATGCGGGCTGCCTTTATAATCCAGTTCCATCAATGTAGGTGAAAGCAACTGATTGTGTTCAGAAGCGACTAACAGCTCCGGGTTACGGTTGGTTTCGGTAAAGAAGTTTTCAATCAGACTTAGCGAGTCATCACTGTGGAACAACACATTGCCATCTTCGTCTATCACTGCAAAACCAAAGTTATTAGGCATAACCCGGTCAACCAGACTCCCCAACCGGGTGCCGGCAATAATTAACTTTGGCTCAGCATTGGCACTTTGCTGGAGCGGCTTTTGAAAGCCTTTTTTCTGGTAGCTCGAAAAAGTCTGCGCCAGCCTGAACTGACTGTACGCTTCCACACTGTAAGGCGCCGGTTCATCATCAAACTTGCCTGCTGCAAACGGGATCGACAGCATGGCATTTTTACGGCCATCTTCAATATTAAACACCCGCTGGATGAAAAACCGCGACATCTTGTCATCGTCTGTGTGGGACAACTGCCAGAACTGACCAGCCAGACCGGCTTTCACATAGTTTCGCCTGGCCAGGTTGATGGTTTGCTCGAAGACCAGGTGCTCCGAGCTATACAGCACCGGATAATCGGTACTCACTGTGCCAGTTGCATCGATTACCGCCACCGTTTCAACAATTCGCTTGTGCGCCAGTGCGCCTGGTGAGAGATGACTCTCAGCAGTCAGGGTTCCCTCACATATTTGATTGTCATACACGTCAGTCTCGCCACTGGCGGAGCGATGACGTTTACACTTTTCATCAGTCGCCTGTTCCACAATGTCGAGCACACTGCTCACTTCTTCCACAAAGTCATGGCTGATTTCGCGATGCATCAAATGCAGCTGCTGAGCTTTTACCTCTTCAAAATAATTAAAAAACAACTCCTGAATTAAACCGATGGTGACAATCCCAATGGCTATGGTCATTCCGAGCATTATCTGGCTTTTGTCGCCTCTGGCGATGGCATGAGTGGTACTGATATAGCGCAGTTTAATCAGCGGAGTAATGGCAATTAAAAACAGCAAGCCTAAAATCAGCCACATGAGCAGCGTGGGAGACAGCTTCAGTTTTTGTTGGTTGATGGCGCTTTTTTCTATCACCCCAACCAGATACAGCTCCTGCCCTGCTGCTGTTAAGGCGGTTTCCATTACCGGGTGCACGTACACTCTGAAGTCGATATCGCTCACCTGAGTATCGATAAAATTTGTTCCCTCAATCACGGTAGTGGGCGGGGCAGCCTCGGCTGTAGATGACTGTACGGGTGGATGTAAATGGGTAATGCGCTTGATCAGCAGCTCGGTTTCATCACTTAACTGCGATGCATGATTCACCACTGATAGCACCTTGCCATGCTCATCAACCAGAGCAACTGTCTGAAAGCGAGCGACCCGCTGGCCCAGAGAATCACTGACTTTACCCGACAAATGAAGTTTAAAATAAGCGCTCTTATTATCCGGGGCTTCACAGGCTTTATAACTAATAAAATTTGCCTGGTCGAACGGCTCAAACAAAAGCGCATAGGAAGATGACGGCGGTGAGGAAACCGTGGCTTTTTCCTCCACCCGAATGGCGGCCAGGTCGTCTGACACCGAGAGTTTTTCGATAGCGGTTTTCAACACATCCTGGTTAACATCACACTGTTGCTGGTCATTGTCATCGGCAAGGATAAACTGAGACGTGACTTTCACCTTATCGTAACTGCGGTGTAGCGTGCCCTCTATCTGCTTGAGTTCGCGAAATAGCAACGTGTTGAGGGTATCCTCGTTGCTATCCATTTTAAAATAATAAATAACGCCTGAAATGATTGTGCCCAGGGCCAGCACCAGCGCTATAAACAGAAGCTTGGAAAGGTTGCGTTTGAATGGCGTCATAAGCGTCCGGCTTATATAACGTTACACCCAATCGCTAGCGAACTGCAGTAACCATCAAACGTTATAATTTAGTTATATTGCTTGTACATTATTTAGCCAGAGCATAGCGCCAGCAGCATTTTTGATCAACCAAAACTGTATAATTAACCAGCGCTATCAGGCACTGGCCAGCCCGAGCTTTACGGCAAAGTACACAAACAGACCGCCAGCCGCCTTATTTAACCAGAAGCTTAAGCGGCCAACACCGGACAGGCGCTTACGTAGCCACACGGTACCGATAACCAATAGCAAACACCAGGACGTCCCGGTAAGTGTAAATATGCCGCCAAGGGCCAGGAACATTGTGGTTTTATCAGCAACTTCGGCCGGAATAAATTGTGGTACAAAAGCCAGAAAGAACAACGCAACCTTGGGGTTTAATACATTCGTTAAAAAACCACCGGCAAAAATTCGCTGCAAACTGGCGGTGCGAGGTAACTCCACTTTTTGTTCAACGTTTTGTTCTCCCTCAGGGCCGTCCTGCGGTGGCCGTCTTGCCATTAGCATAGAAAAACCGAGGTATAACAGGTAAGCACACCCGGCTACCTTAATCACCGTAAATGCCCAGGCGGAAGTGGCCAGCAAAGCACTGAGTCCCAGCGCTGCTGCCACAATATGTACGCTGACACCCGACATAATGCCAAGTAAGGCTACTACCCCGGCGCGAGCGCCCTGAGTAGCACTGCGAGCAATGATGTATAACGAATCCGGCCCGGGCAGAATGTTTAACAGCAGGCAGGCAAAGATAAACGGGATAACATTGATAACGTCAAACATGATGAACTCTGGCCTATCAGTAATAACAGTAAGTTACTCCAGCCACACCAACATGGCAATCCCGGCAACCGCCAGCGCGGACCAGACAGAGACATTACGACTTACTCTGTCGCCCAGCCACCAGCCAATGCCCAGAGAAAGCAACACACTGGCTGCCAGCAGGGTTTGTGCGACGGTCGCTTTGGTATAACTGAACGCCAGCATTTGTAAGGTCAGCGCCATAAAGGTGCCGATAAACACTGCGAGCGTAAACAGTCGCCAGGTTTTGCCCTTATCAGTGGTTGTAGGCAACCAGCGCTGTCTGGTAAGCACCATCAGCAAACAAATAATCAGCAGGCCGCCCAGAAGCCGGATAAGGCTGGCATTAAAGGCACCAATCTCAAAAGGAAGTCAGCACATCGCGGCTAATAACAGCCCCGACCGCCTGACAAAGCGCTGCCAGCGCAGCATAAACATAACCGGTTGGCTAAAATAAGGTTAACGCCGCGGGCTTGTGGATTCTTACAATCACGTCCACCGAGATGATTACCAGCGCCACCGCCAGCCACTGCTGCCAGCTTAACCACTCACCAATCCATGCCATGGCCAGTAAGGCGGTTAATACCGGTGCCAGTGTTTCAGCAATCAAAATAGACTGGGCGTCACCGATTTTACTAAGCGCCTGAAAGAAAAAAGTATCGCCCAGGCCGATACCAATAACGCCACTAAGCAACAACCAGCCCCAAACTGCGCCCGGAGCTTCTATGGGAGGAAACAACACCACTGACACAGCCAGGAGCAATCCGGCAGACAGCAGTCCTTTCCAGAAATTTAGCGCCAGTGGTGAAAAAGCACTGCCCAGTACCCTGAATAAACGGGCAGACACCGCCCAGCAGAGCGCCGCAGCCAGCGCGGCAAATTCGCCAATCATAATCTGTTCCAATAATTTACCGCAAAAAAATACCCGGCAAAGCCGGGTATATTATTTGCAGCTAGTTTGACAGCTTAGAGTTCGCGGAGCCAGATATTCCTGAAGCTCACCAGATTGTCGTGATCCTGCAACTGGATAGGCGCGCAGCCGTGGGCTTTATACTTCGGCGCACCAATCCATTCTGTCGTGCCCTGGATTTCCACATGGTTTTGTACCACGACGCCATTATGGATAACCGTTACATAGCCCGGCGACTCCAGTGCTTCACCGTCGAACTTTGGCGCGGTAAAGATAATGTCGTACTCCTGCCACTCACCTGGCGGACGGGTTGCATTCACCAGTGGAATGGTTTGCTTGTACACCGATGCAGCCTGGCCGTTGGGATAGGTTTTATTCTGGTAAGAATCGAGCACCTGGATCTCATAGCGTTCCTGGAAGAATACGCCACTGTTGTTGCGTTTCTGCCCGTCCATATCTTCTTCTGGCTGTGGTGCACGCCATTCAACGTGCAACTGTACATCACAGAAAGATTGCTTGGTACGGATGTTACCCGTGCCAGGCTTCACAGTGACCGTGTCACCACCGAGAGTCCAGTTCGCTTCGCCGCCTTTCACTGATTCCCAGGCCGACAGATCGGTACCGTCAAACAGTACAACCGCATCAGACGGCGCTTTGCCAACCGGCGTTTCTACTGCTTCTGGTACAGGTTCCCAGACTTCGGTTTTTTGTGCCTGTTGCCAGGGCTCAAGATTTTCCTGCGGGGCAGCACAAGCCGCCAATGCAGGCGTTAACAGCGCCAGGCCGGCGACTGTTGCTAAATGATTGTTACGCATAAATTGTGTCCTCTTAATTGGCAATTCATCAACGACCTGAAATCAGGTCGCCCAGGCTCTGTCGCCCTTCTCATAGGGCATATCGCCATCAAACTTGCCAGGAATACCCACGTAACGCAGTACCTTGGTAGCGCCTACTTCTGACGTAAAGAAAGTAAACAGGGTTAGCTGCTTAAACATCGTGAAGTAATGCGGTAGCGGATCGGTATCATCGGCATCACGGCTGTTAGGCCGCTGATTAACTGCGCCCCACAGGTTACGCTCGGCATTGTATTGCTTTGCTTCGGCATCCAGATCCGTCAGCAACTCAAAACGCTGTGCATTGCTTAAGACTAGGAACGGCGTATCGAAGCGTTCGTCACTGGCCAGGTTGAGCTTAGGCAGGCCATCTTTAAACGCCTGTTGCTGAACGGGCGTGTAACAGTCTGCTACCAGTACCGCCATCATTTGTGCACACTGGGCATCTTTAGCTCCCGGTGTGTCCGTGCGTGGCATAATGGTTTCAGCCACTTCGCTCATAAGGCTGATATCGTCCTTACTGAGGCCCACCTTAGACGGGTCTGTAGCTGGCACCTTTAAACCCCAGGCCATAGCATTACTGCCTACAAAGGCAGCGCCGGTTGAGGCCGCAATCATTTTAAGAAGGTCGCGTCTATCCATCTCAGATGTTCCCCTTTTTCAGTTCTTCAACAGCAAAGTTAGCAGCCCGTGCAGTTAATGCCATGTAAGTCAACGATGGGTTAACACAAGAAGCCGAAGTCATCGCCGCACCATCGGTAACAAATACGTTGGGCGCATCCCATACCTGGTTGTGTGCGTTAAGCACTGAAGACTTAGGATCGCGGCCCATGCGTGCACCGCCCATTTCATGAATACCCATGCCCGGCGCGTAATCCGCGTCGTAACCCTGAACATTCTTAAGACCCATTTTTTCGAACATTTCCACTGCGTCATTCATCATATCTTTACGCATGGCAAATTCGTTTTCTTTGATCTCAACGTCCATCTCCAGCACTGGTAAGCCCCACTTGTCTTTTTGTGCTTTATTGAGATACACCTTGTTGTCATGGTTTGGCAGCATTTCACCAAAGGCCGTCATACCAATCGACCAGCTGCCCGGCTCACTCAGGATGTTTTTCAGATCGGCACCAATGCCCATCTCGGCCACGTTACGGTTCCAGCCCTGACGACTCGCCGAGCCCTGATAACCAAAGCCACGCAGATAGTCACGCTTATCATCACCCCAGTTACGGAAACGCGGGATGTAAAAACCAGAAGGACGGCGTCCGTAATAGTATTTATCTTCAAATCCTTCGATGTCGGCCGACGCGCCTACGCGGAAGTGGTGGTCCATAATATTATGGCCCAGCTCACCGCTGCTGCTACCCAGACCGCCATCCCAAACATCGGTGGCTGAGTTCATCAGCATCCATACCGAGTTAAGCGCTGATGCATTAAGGAAGACAATCTTGCTCTTAAATTCGTAAGTCTGATTATTTTCCGAATCAAGGATTTCAACACCGGTTGCACGTTTTTTGTCTTTATCGTACAGCACGCGGGTTACGATAGAGAAAGGACGCACGGTCAGATTTCCAGTTGCCATTGCTACCGGCAGTGTTGACGACTGCGTGGAGAAGTAACCGCCAAACGGACAACCCAGCCAGCACTTGTTACGGTACTGACAGTTCACCCGGTTTTGCTCTGGCTTTGGCTCGGTCATGTTAGCACTTCGGCCATTGATAATATGACGAGTGCCTTTAAACGCTTTCTGCAAACGCTTGGCGAGATCTTTTTCCACCACATTGAGTGGCATTGGCGGCTGGTACTGACCATCAGGCAGTACGTCCAGGCCATCGCGGTTACCGCTGATTCCGGCAAAACGTTCTACATAGTCATACCAGGGCGCTAAATCGTTGTAGCGAATTGGCCAGTCTACGCCAACACCTTCTTTGGCATTGGCCATGAAGTCCGCTTCATTCAGACGGTAGCTTTGACGACCCCATAACAGCGAGCGGCCGCCCACGTGGTAGCCACGGTACCAGTCGAAACGTTTCTTCTCGACATAAGGTGACGTCTGGTGACTTTCCCACATGCCATAGGTAGATTCATTCAGCGGGTAGTCACGCTTGATCACCGGCTCCAGTTCTTTCATTTCCTGGGTCGCCAAATCACGGTGCGGATAGTTCCACGCTTCATTGTGAGCGTTTACGTAATCCTTGATATGTTCAATATTACGACCACGCTCCAGCATCAGGACTTTAAGTCCTTTTTCGGCCAGCTCTTTAGCTGCCCAACCGCCGCTGATCCCTGAACCAACTACGATTGCATCATAGACATTATCTGCCATTACTTCTCCCCTTAAATCGTCTAGTTTTACTAACCGATTTTGTGTGTTGCCCAATCACACATCACAAATCAGAATGGCCTCGCGCAGCGATTCAATCTGACCCAGAATGGTTTTTGGGGTTGGTAAAAACTCCTGAGCTACATATCCGTTAAAGCCGGTCTTGTTAATTGCTTTGATAATCGCCGGATAAAACAGCTCCTGGGTGTCATTTATTTCGTTTCTGCCGGGTACGCCGGCGGTGTGGTAGTGACCAAAGTACTCATGGTTATCCCGGATGGTACGAATGATGTCACCTTCGCTGATTTGCATATGATAGATATCATAGAGCAGCTTAAAATTAGCTGAACCGAGCTGTTTGCACAGGGCTATGCCCCATGCCGAGTTATCCGCAAAGTAATCCGGGTGATCCACCTTGCTGTTAAACAGCTCCATTTGCAGAATTACGCCACGCTTCTCAGCCTGCTTAATGATTCGCTTTAAGCCGGTGACAGCATGTTGCAGCCCCTGCTCCGGGCTAACGCCTCGTTTGTTACCACTAAAACAAATCAGGTTGCGGTAACCCGCATCGGCGACTAAATCAATGTGCTTTAAGTAGCGCTCCGTTAGTTCGTCATGGAACTTCGGATCAGCCCAACCGTCTTCCAGGTTAAGCTCGGCACCATTACACATTGAGCTATCGACGCCATACTTTTTGAGCGCTGGCCAGTCGGCCGGTCCCACTAAATCGATGGCATTAAAGCCAATGGCTTTCGCCGCCATACACAGCTCTTCAATGCTTAACTCGCCGTAAGTCCAGCGAGCTACAGAATGATTGATATTCCCTTTCAGTTTTAATCCCGCGATGTCATCCGGCAATGCCGCCAGCGCCGACGAACTTAAACTGGCGCCGGTTACCCCGAGTACCAGTTTTTTGAGCAGGTCGCGACGCGCGATGAGCGCGTCGGAAATAGCAGGTTTCATTGGGTTATCAGGCATCTGCCTTAACCTCTTCTTTCTTGAAGATTAACAGGAACAGAACCAGTACCACTGCGGCAAACGCGGCCGGGAACAGCCAGATTTGCTGCCAGGCATGACCCGTATCACCGGCATAGTTGTCGGTGATCTGACCCGCGACCCAGAAGCCTACCAGCATACCTACACCGTAAGTCGCCAGCGTAATCAGGCCCTGAGCAGCACTTTTTACTTTGTCGCCCGCTTTGGCATTGGTATAGATTTGGCCTGACACAAAGAAGAAGTCATAGCAGATACCGTGCAGGGCAATACCGATGATCAGCAGGAATAATCCCGACTCGGCGTCACCAAAGGCAAATAATGCGTAACGCAGTACCCAGGCTGCCATACCCAGCAGTAGCGTCATCTTGATGCCAAAGCGGTTCAGAAATACCGGCAGCGCCAACATAAACAGCACTTCAGACACCTGACCTAAGGTCATTTTACCGGTGGCATTCTCAACGCCAATCTCAGTAAGAAACGGGTTGGCATTCTGGTAATAGAAGGCCAGCGGAATACAAATCAGTACGCTTGATGCGAAGAACACAAAGAAGTTACGGTCTTTGAGCATTGCCAGCGCATCCAGGCCCAGTAACTGGCCAAGGCTGGCCGCTTCTGAACCTTTTGCAGCCGGCGGCGTGGCAGGCAGCGTAAAGCTGTAAATACCGAGGGCCAGTGAGGCAATTGCACACAGCATGAAGGTGTTACGCAGCATGCCGTCAGCAATACCTTGCTGCGAATCCCACGAGAATACGTAGCTGATAACCAGACCAGCGACAATCCAGCCGATGGTGCCCCACACCCGAATTTTACCAAACTCTTTAGACGGGTCTGACATTTGCCCGAACGATACCGAGTTAACCAGTGCCAGGGTTGGCATGTATGCAATCATGTAACCCAGTACGTAAGGGTAGAAGCCGGCAAAGTCGGTCGACATGTACATCATGTACATTAATGCCGCGCCCACCAGGTGCAGAATGCCCAGAATACGCTCGGCATTAAAGAACCGGTCAGCAATCAGACCAATGATAAACGGTGCAATGATCGCGCCCCATGACTGGGTTGAGAATGCCATACCGATTTCACTGCCCGACGCGCCGAGCGTGCCGCCGAGAAAGGTTCCCAGCGTTACAAACCAACCACCCCAGATAAAAAACTGGAGAAACATCATAATACTCAGACGTATTGTTATTGTGTTCATAGGCTCCTCGCCAAATGTCTGTACTGACCGTACTTTTTGTACCAGTTACGTGTTGTTATTAATCTTTTAAGCCCAAGATTCGGCGGTTACGTTCTTCACTCGCCTCTGCGCCGGCAAAATCATCAAACGCATGCTTGGTAGGTTCAATGATATGGCTGGCAATAAACGGCGCGCCCTCGGCGGCCCCCTGCGCAGAGTCTTTCAGGCAGCATTCCCATTCCAGCACTGCCCAGCCGTCAAACCCGTACTGAGTTAACTTGCTGAAGATGGATTTGAAATCAACCTGACCATCACCCAGTGAACGAAAACGTCCGGGACGTTCCTTCCAGTCCTCATAGCCGCCGTAAACGCCGGAACGACCGGTAGGGTTAAACTCAGCATCCTTAACGTGGAACATTTTGATGCGATCGTGATAACGGTCGATAAAGTCCAGGTAATCCAGTTGCTGCAGCACAAAGTGGCTGGGGTCAAACAGAATGTTGGCACGGGGATGGTTATCCACCGCTTTCAGGAAACGTTCAAAGGTTGCGCCGTCATGCAGGTCTTCACCGGGGTGAATTTCATAACACACATCCACACCAGCTTCGTCAAATGCATCCAGAATTGGCATCCAGCGTTTGGCCAGTTCAGCAAAGCCTTGTTCAACCAGGCCAGCGGGACGCTGTGGCCATGGGTAGACAAGGTGCCACAGCAACGCACCGGAAAAGGTTGCATGAGCTTTCAGTCCCAACCGTTCGCTTGCCTTAGCGGCAAACTTTAATTGCTCAATCGCCCATTCCGTGCGTTCCTGCGGTTTACCGTGCAGGTATTTGGGTGCAAAGTTATCAAACAGCTCGTCATAAGCCGGATGCACCGCCACCAGTTGACCTTGCAGATGCGTTGAAAGTTCGGTGATTTCAATGCCGGCATCGCGACAAATCCCCATCACTTCATCACAATATTCCTGGCTATTAGCAGCCAGTTCTAAATTAAAAATATCGTCGTTGCCGGTAGGCATCTGAATGCCTTTATAGCCATTCTCAGCAGCCCACTTAACAATGGTATCCAATTTATTAAATGGCGCTTTATCACTGACAAACTGGGCTAAAAAGATAGCCGGGCCTTTAATCGCAGACATAGTTTACTCTCCTGCTTAATTCGTTAATTAGGTGCGTGTTATTCAACGTCGAAAAAGTCGGTCCATTTGGCGTCACTTGCCGTGCTCGCCAGCATGGTTTCGATAAAGGCGTTACCGCGTAAACCGTCTTCCAGACCCGGCACCCCTTCGGCTTTACCGGTTTGCCCGCTGCGAACCGCTTTGGCAAAGAAGGTATACAGGTTAGCCATGGCTTCCAGATACCCTTCCGGGTGACCACCCGGAATGCGGCAACGGGCGTTAGCTTCATCACAAAGACCAGGCATTCCGCCACCTGCACGTAGGGTCACCATCGGACCGCTCAGCGAACGTACCAGCAGTGAATTGGGATTCATTTGCATCCACTCTAAGCCACCTTTTTCACCGTAAACACGGATTTTCAGGCCGTTTTCTTCACCTGCACACACCTGGCTTGCCATCAGCACACCAGATGCGCCGTTTTCAAAGCGCAGCAGTGCCGCACCATCATCATCCAGACGGCGTCCTTCCACGTGAGTATGCATGTCGGCGCACAGTTTAGTTACCTTGTCGCCAGCCACAAATTCAGCCATGTTAAGCGCATGGGTACCAATATCGCCCATACAGCCACTGCCGCCGGATTTGCTCGGATCGGTGCGCCAGCCAGCCTGTTTGTTATCCTGTAGCTCGATACCTTCGCTTAACCAGCCCTGCGGGTATTCCACAAATACTTTGCGGATTTTACCCAGCTCGCCGTTAGCTACCATGTGTCGCGCCTGCCATACCATGGGATAACCAATATAGGTATGCGCCAGACCGAGTAATACCGGTTTTTCCTGCAACACTGACTTGAGTGTTTTGGCTTCATCCAGGGAAATAGCCAGTGGCTTTTCGCAAAACACATGAATGCCGGCTTCCAGTGCAGCCTTGGTAACTTCAACGTGGAGGTGATTAGGTGTTACTACCGCCAGCACCTGTACGCGCTGCTCTTCAGGCAGCTTCGACTCTTGTTCGATAAGCGCCTGCCAGCTGTCGTAAGCGCGGTCCGCTGAAATACTCAGTGACTCGGCAGTTTCCAGGTTATTTTCCTGGTTGCGGCTAAACGCCCCACACACCAGTTCGTAATGTCCATCCAGCCCCGCTGCATGACGGTGCACCGCACCAATGAAAGCGCCCTGACCGCCGCCGATCATGCCTAAGCGAATTTTCTCAGTTTTTGCCACGTTCAAACCTCGATTTGCAGTTTTCGTCCAAAACGCACTTGTGTACTTTTTGTTAATGATGTAAAAATGTAACGGATTACATCGGAGTATAACAAGATTATTCACCAGATCTAGTCCAAATTGATGACAAATATGTTAACCAAATGGAGTAGTTTTTAGTTAATGCGCGGAAAACACGCATTTTTAGCTAGCTGAAAACAGAAACTTTGTTAACATAAAAAAACAATAAATGTTATCGGTTACATTGTTTATCCAAGCTTGTGAGGGCGATTAGTTGTCGAATATAAGAGAAGTTGCTGACCTAGCAGGCGTTTCGGTGGCCACGGTGTCACGAACGTTACAGCAACCAGAATTGGTATCGCCAAAAACCCGGGCCAAGGTGACCCGCGCTATTGAACAGCTTAACTATAAGCCCAATCTGATGGCGGTAAAGTTTCGCTCTGGCAAAACCCACAATATTGTCGTTCTGGTGCCAACCGTGGCTAACGTATTTTTCGCCAGGGTGATCCGTGGCATGCAGGAGGCTGCTGCTGCTGAGGGGTATTCATTACTGCTGGTAAATACCATGGGTGATAATGCTACCGAACAAAATTACGCCCGGATGATCCATACATCACAGGCTGATGGCGTGGTACAACTGCGAGCCTTTAACCCGTTTAACGATAATGATGCAGATGAGCAGGGTTTATTACCCATGGTTAACGCCTGTGAAATTCTCGATACACCACAGTGCCCCACTGTCTCACTGGACAACCGTCTGGCCGCTGCCGCAATGACCGAACACCTGGTTGAACTCGGCCACCAGCATATCGCTATGATCAAAGGCCCGGCCTCCAGTCCGTTAACCCGTGAGCGGATGCTGGGATTTAAAGATGCCTTACAGGAAGCCGGACTCAAATACTGCGAAGAGCTGATGTTTGACGGCGACTTTACGCTGCAATCCGGTTACGATGCCGCCGACCGCATTCTTAGCCAGTCACAGCCGGTAAGCGCCATTTTTTGCGAAAACGATGAAATGGCGCTGGGCGCTATCAGCCGCCTGAAAGCCGCCGGCCTACGCATTCCTGAAGACATTTCAGTGTCTGGCTTCGACAATATCGCCTTTGCAAAATTCAGCGATCCACCATTAACCACTATCGCCCAGCCGGCAGAGGAATTTGGTGAGACCGCCATTAACCTGCTCATTGATGTTTTAAAGGGCAAAGCCAAGCGTGCAGTAAAAGTCATTCTGCCGTACCAGTTAATTATCCGAAACAGCACAGGGCCAGCCCCGGCGCAACCGGTAAACCTAACCCGGTAAGGCTGTGAATTTGCCAATAAAAGGGAGAAAACCTATGTCGCAACACCGTAAAAACAGCTCAATTATTACCACCGCCTCTGCCAGCAAGCTGAGTCGTCGTCGTTTTATGCAAATGTCGGCCACCGGCGTTGGTGCACTCTTTGGTGCCGCAGCCTGTGGTGGAGCATCCACGGTGACCACTGCCGCCAAAGACAATCGCGTTGGCCTGCAACTGTACACGCTGCGCAGCATGATGGAAAAAAGCGTAACTGACACCTTAAAACTGGTTGCCAGCGTAGGCTACAAAGAGCTGGAGTTTGCCGGTTTCTACGACAACGACCCCAAAGACGTCAAAGCGTTAATGGACGAACTGGGTTTAACCGCGCCGTCGTCTCACGTTTTACTTAAATTTATGTCTACCGACGCTGACGTCGAAAAACAAATCGAAATCGCTAAAACCATGGGCCACAAATACGTGGTAGTGCCGTATATCTTCCCTGAAGATCGCAGTACTGATATTGCCGGTTATCAGCGCCTTGCCGAGCGTTTAAACAAACTGGGTGAAACCTTCAAAGCCAATGGTATTCAGCTCGCCTACCACAACCACGCATTTGAGTTTGAGAACATGAACGGCCAGGTACCATACGACGTGCTGCTGGATGAGTGTGATGCCGACCTGCTTGCCATGGAACTGGACTTATACTGGACAGTCAAAGCGGGCCTGAATCCGGTAGATTATTTCAAACGCAACCCAGGGCGCTTTAAGCTGTGGCACGTAAAAGACATGGATGCTCAGGGCGAATTTGCCGACGTGGGCAAAGGAACCATTAACTTCGACGATATCTTTGCTAACGGTGAGTTGTCGGGCATTGAGCATAAATTTGTTGAACGAGACAAAACCGACGATATGGTC
>CEQU01037554.1_pt1 | contig 47159 bp, 65 predicted proteins | sample 531031 | NCBI WGS metagenome assembly CEQU01 (sample SAMEA2621216, study PRJEB7988) | marine metagenome | isolation source: saline water (ENVO:00002010), including
TATGTCAATCAGTGTATCTGCTTCCTCGAAGCCTGCACGGGTGAACTTAGTGATATCAGTCTTGAGGCGTTCCAATACTCGTTCATTGTTGAGCAGAGTCTGCCTGATATAGTTTAAGGTATCGTCGAGTGCTATAGCAGCGACCTCATCAGCGAGCATCATTGCACTGGCTTTCATATCGTCATAATTCTGTAAATCCATGTACTCGCGCTCATAAAGGGCTTCAAATACGTCGGGAATTTTACCGTAGTGTTTTATGACGTAATAAATATCGATAGCGTCCTTTCCCTGGTACTCGCGACCTCGTTCTGTCCAGGCGATGAGTTTGAGTAACAGGATGCCAGCCGGAGAGGCTACTTTCACGCTAAGCGTAGGTTCTCTGGTAAGGAGCACGTCCCAGGCATGTTTGTATACTTCATCAAAGCCTAACACACTCATTTGAAAAGCATGTTCTGGCGGCCAGGTGATCTGGCCCTCGGCGTCACTGACGCCCCCAAATGGAATAAGGTCGATTTCCCAGGGGTGGCCGTCACTGTCAGTAGTATTGAGTTGATGTATTTTCATTGGGTGTGCTGTAAACCCAGATTGGATCAGGGTATCTCGCATTTTTTGGTAATGTTCCCAACTCGGCACTTCCAGGCCGAAATCCACATCCCGCGTGCCGCGTTCAATCGCAGCGCTATAACCATGCACTAGAATGATATCCCTTGCCGTCGCACCTACGATTAGTAGTGGTATGTCTAAGGCTATGGCAACCCGCTGAATTCGGCCATAAACCTCAACCAGTCCTTCTGGTAGTTTGTTGCTGACATTAAGCGAGATAGTCATTGTAGATCCTTTTGGCGGTTTCCAGATTACGAGGGTCGTCGCTATTGAGCAATTCTGCATAGACCAGTAAAGGCGTGGCATAGCCTGGTAATTTACCTTTAATCTTCTCAATTGCGACAGGCGGCTCTACAATCCTGATTGGGGTAACCTCTGTTTCATTGGCATGTAGTCGGCGCAGTCTGAATTTTTTTAACAGTGTTTTATGCGCCTCGGCATCTGCGTAGATTTGATAGGTTTTCGGTTTGAGGTAATGGGTATAAGCGTCGGCTGCTACCTCACCGCCCCATAGTGCACCGTATGGTTCAAGCGGGGTATTGCGGATTTCTGTTAAATCATGGGCGACATAGAGAGTCTGTTCAAGCTTTGCTTCCATGTTGTGTGGGTACGCATCCAGCCATCGTGTGAGGAGTAGGTCTTGTTCATTGAGCACGCCCCCCTTTTTCCCTTTGTCGATAATAAAGGTGAGTTGCTTAAGATCATCTAAAACTTGTTTTACGGTGCCCAAAGCAATTTCAGCTTGTTCCGCAAGTACCCGCATTGGCTGATTAACTAGCTCTGGTTTCAATAACAGCATCATCACCAGTTTCATCCCTTTAGGCTGGAAAGCCTTACCTGTTAGCTGGCGAGTTAGTTGTATCTGATGCTCTGGCGGTGGTTTACGGCCCCGAATGTCTATATAAATCGGTGGATTATTGAGGTGAGCGTTTCCCGCAAGATCTAAGTAATCTACCTGCATTTCCCGACAAAGTTCGGCAATATTTTCATTAATGTAGGGGGCAATGATGAGCGCTTTTTCATCATGAAGCACCGTTTTACCTGTTGTGAGCTTTGCCAGCATCTGACGTGTGAGTCTTTTGTTTAATTCAACGCCCCAGGTAAACTTTTGTTGTCGGTTGGTAATAGCTAGATGCCCGTCGATTCCCCTATCAATCTTTTCTTGGTCATAAGTGTAGGTGACGTTTAAGTTTGTTGTTGCGGCTAACAGTTCGGCTGCTTCAGCTAATAGAGTGTCCATATGTTCACTTATTGATATTGTTCATTACCACTGAACAATGCACTAAAGTGAACAGTGTGGCAATATGTTGTTCATTAATTTTATTTGTTCATTTATTTTGAACATTGTTTAAAAGTGAACATTAAGAAAAGTCGGCGCGTTTCTGTCTGACCCTGGCGATGTAACACGCCGTTTTTTCTCGTCCCTTTACTTATGCTAATATTAGCCATCTTATTTTCACTCACTTTTTTTCACTCACTTTAAGTGTAACGCTGCCCAAAAGTATTCCCCTATTTGGGCACCGAGTTCCCTTGAAAGGGGACAAAACAGTGTGAAAATGCTCAACTTTTGAATGTTTAGTTTACCTGAGGAACGCCGTAAGTGGCTGATGTAAAAGATTTAAATAGAAAACTTGCGAAACCCACTTTGGACAGGCGAGTCTCTGTCGCTCCTATGCTGGATTGGACGGATATCTTTATTTTTAAAGGGGTGTATGGATTTTGGTTTCCCTATGGTTTCCCCGGAAGATCAAGTTCGATAGTTTAATAGAAATGAAGCAGGCATTTCAGCACCACATAAAACAATCCCGTTTGTCTCACCAGTCATGTAAATCACTACGGTTGGATGGTAAGTTCCTCGAAGTAGATTCATTTTACCGAATCGAACTTTAAGTACGTCTCCTTCGACTACCACATGATCACCCGGGTAACTTAATATCTGGTCTCCTACGATTACGTCAATTTTAGCAATGTCATTATTGCTCGCTGAGAAATCTAAACACCCTGACTCAGATACAACTGTATCATTAGTTGGGGATTCAACACCAAACGCTAAGTTAACTAAATTATTGCGGCCACTATACGCAGTAACGGTGCTTTCTGAAGAGAGGGTGTATGTGTTGTCAGCTAGAGCATTAATGAAAGTCCAAACAGAAACAACTACATGCCCAAGTGGCCCAATTGCCCCTAATTTCATAAAGTCACCCCACGCAGCAAGCCCCCATCTTCAGCCAGTAAGACGCTAACCTCGATATTTGTACCCACCGGCACATCATCAAAGGTAAAGGTTGTCGCGCCACTGGCATAGATTTTTTGTCCAAAGAAAATCAGCGCTTCATTATCTACATCAATGACGCGGGTGTCGTAGGTGCCGTTAGCAAGCCCGGTAAAGGTGGCAGTAAAGTCTGAGCTAACTTGCTGCTGAACAGCAGCAGCTACATTAATAGTGACAGTGTCTGTACTGGTTAACCCGTTGGCATCGGTCACGGTGAGCGTGAACGTTAAATTCTGTGCGCTGTTGGTGCTCGGTGCGGTAAAAGTCGGCGCGGTGGGCGTGGAACTATCAACCGTTACGGTATCACCGCTATCCTGTGCCAAGGCATAACTTACAATGGCCGCATCCCCGGCTGTACTGCCGGTAAAATCTAGCGTGACTGTTACCCCTGCCGCCACCGATTGGTCTGGTCCGGCGCTGGCGATTGGTCCCGTCGCTGCGGGCGCTAACTCAATGTCAAACAATGTTGAGTAGGAGTTATACACCACATCAGCAACCGCCTGTAATGCCGCATCGGTTTCAAAATGGATCCCATCTGTTAGCGATACCGGTATGCCGGTCAGCGGGTTTGTTATCTCAGCGTTATTGTTATTTTGGGCAACCAGTATTTGCGCGGCGCGAATGGTGGCAACATCCGTTGGGTCATAGCCAGCCGCATCAATATCACCGAGTGGAATGATTAATGTATCCAGACCAAAATCTGCTTTAATGTCATTAATGAGTGCGTTGTATAGGGCCTGATACTGCGCCGAACTCGTACCTGTACCAGCATCTAATTCTCCCTGCTGGAAAAACACCATACGACAACCATGTGCAATACCAATGCGTCGCGTCATTGACTGATAGAGATTAATGCCGTTGTACGTAGTCGATGATGTTTTTTGCCAGTCTGACTGAGACGTGCCGCCCAATGCACACATGATCATTGCAATCGGCACGTCATGCTCAGACAGCCAGTTATCACAAAATCGCATCATCCACGAGCCGCCTGCGGCATCCCGACCTAACAACTCATCGTTTGATACCCCGTCAACCTGGTTTGTGTTGTCATCAATTGGGTCGCTGGCCTCCTTCCACACATCATCGTTACCCAGTAATACCGCACGGGTGCCGTTTGTCGAGCGATTATACGTCTGGAAATTCTCGCCCTGTGAGCGCATCTGACTCTGACCTGCCAGCACAAACACATCGCCCACGGTAACATAGTCCAGTGTAACCAGTGTGCCTGTCACATCATTACTAAACCGATAGGCAATCGTGTGATGCCCCGTATCCAGCGTCAATGATTCGTTGTATGTGCCACTTGATGCTGGGGATGCAACGATGGTATCCCATGCCCCGCCATCCAATTGCCGTTCAATGGTTGTGGCCGACCCCTCATAATCAACATCAAATTCAACGAGCGCTTGGTCAGACTCGTTACGCTGCCACGTTTCGTAACTAGCAATAGACGGCGTGATAACACCTCGCGGAATTGATAGATTATCAAAGCTTTTATTGACCGATGCATAGCGCAAGCCGTGCTGCGTAGCAGTTTCGTTAAACGCCGCTGTACGGGTTAGCGTGTTGGCATCGTTAACAGTGGCGACAATATCCTGGCCACTCATAACCACTTTTATCGTGTAATCTGTGGTCGTGCTAAAGCTAGGGATATTAATTTGCGTCAGCTTGTTAAAAGAGCCGCTTTGCGCGGCGTAAATTGCAAACTCACCTGTACTGGCGTTAATTCCAGCAATTAAGAAATTGGCGTTATCTGACAACCTGAAAACAACCCCCTCAAGCGATGCGCTACTATCGCCCTCTGCGTTGTAAGTTGCTTGTATAGTGGCATCTGCTGCGCTTTGCTGAGTTACCAGCCACCCAAGCCCGCCAGGATTGCTACCAGTGGCAAAAAGTTTGTTGTTATTTATTTCAAATGTACCCGCTGCCGCCGTCAATCCGGCCGGTAACGGATCACCATTCGCCCCTGTAAAGTCGTATAATGCCATTGTGTTAACTCACTGTAATTGATAAAGAGGATGACCACGCGCCAATATCGCCACCATTGCGACACCGGGCCCGTAATTGATAGCTGCCAGCGCTCAGACTGACGGTACGCTTAAAACTCCCCTGGACACCGGGCAAACCAACGTTATCCAAAGGTAAATTTGACCAACTGCTGCCGCCATTACTGGAATATTCAAACTCCATATCGGTCATATTGCACCGGCCATAATCGTGGTGACTGGGGTAGGATTTCAGCACATGGATGGAGCGGTCACCGGCTGTCACACTGGCCCCCTCATAGTAGAAACTGTCGTCTTTCTTTTGCTCTCCCATCTGCGCCAACGTCACGCAACGGATCCCATCCACTGCCGTATTCCATAATTCAATAATGGCGTGGGAATGAGTCACGGTCAGCGCTTCGCGGGTGCCGTATTCCTGGGTAAGTTGACTGTTTGAAAGCCGCACGGTGCCGACATTGTGTACCCGCAAATTACGGTAACTGCCCAGCATTGAGGCGTAATTAACCTCTGTGTAAGCTTTGGTATCAATAATGGAGTCTGAGCCGTGTTTACCGTCCAGATTGGTGACGTAATTGGTTTTTTCATAAATAGGCTGGGTAGACTGGTAGCCACCATTGATCACAATAATGTCGCTGTTACCAAACTCGCTGGAATAGTTACCGTAACTGCTATCGAGCAATAAATCGGCATCAAGGCCATGAATTTGCGCAAGCATTGCAAACGGCCCGTCGTTTTGATCAATCACAATGGCGTTTTGCCATATTTGACTTTGGCCCGTATACCCACCGGTATATTTAAACCCGTTTACTTCAACACTGTCGCAGCCATAGAGCGATATACCTTTTCGCACCGCATTCGCTTCAACGTTATCAAACCGGAAATTTTTGCCGGCGCTTGAGTAGTCTATGAATCCAGCGTGGGGGTCGTTATACATTAAGCCTGTTACGGTCACATCAGCTGTCACTGTATCGCGGATACGTGCCGCCTGCACAACGTCCCACTTAACTTCTATCGTGCCATCGCCGTTGTCAGTAGCACTCACTGTCGGCGTGGGCACCGCACCACTGCACAAGAGTTTTTTCACGTAAATCGCGCCAATCGTGCCGGTAAAGCCCGTTGGCACAATGTCAATCACTGACGCCGAAACCGGGGCGCGGATAAGCCACACTTCAAAGCCTGGGATGGTATGACTGTAATCATCATCACTGAGCACTCCACCAATGCGCGGTTTAATGCTGCCAGCGGTGATATCGGTCAGTTGAATTTGAATTTGATAGACTTCATCGGCTTCAAAGGCATAGCTGGCTGATAACACATCATTCTGCGCGGTGGCGCTGTAAACCTGACCGTTTTGCGTCCAATTTGCACCGCTAAACCCATCAGGGGCCACCACACGCGGCCCTAAATTGGCTGGCGGGTGTATTTCGAACTGGTGTGTATAAATTTCGGTTTCAGTAGAGTAGCGAAAGTAATCGATCGCCGTTTCACCCGCATCCAAATGCAGCCAGGCATCACCCGGTAAATACTTCACGCTCCCTTGCTTCATGGGGGCAATTTTTGCCCCGCTGGGCAGGTCTATGACATTCTCAAAGGGTCGGTCGCTACCCTGTACCGATACCGCATCCCATAAATCCGGGATATGGTTATACGGCATGTGTAGCACTTGGTTAGCATACACCGGTAGTACATCGGTAGTGACCGCAGCCAGCGTTTCGCGCCAGCTTTGCCCCGGCGTTAGGTTCAGCGTTTCGGTAAACACATTACCGTTAATTCGCACGTTGTCGAGATTGACGGTGCAGTTCCCCAGGGCAGTGACAAACGGTAACGGCAGGCGGGCGCGGTAGTCGCCGCCCGTAATCGTGACGGTGACACCCTCTGTCGCCACAAAGACGCCAAGACCGCCCGTTTCATCCAGATTTGTGCCGCAATTGATAAACTCACAATCCGCCGCACAATAATAAGCGTAGCTGTCACCGGCTAACTGGCGCGTCCATGCTTGAAAGCAATCATAAAACACACTGCCCGCACCGCCCACATAAATACCCGCTCCGCAAAAGTAGCTATGCAGGGCGCGAGCCTTGACCGGACAATGAAATACATAGGCAGGCCCGGAAAAACCGTGGTATTCCTGATAACGCACAATCGCAGTGCTCCCCGCTGCCATGAATAGAGCGGTATACAGCGTGTCACTTTCAGAAAAGCCGTGGTCGTCATTGACGATTTTTCCGCTGATGATTTCAATGTCAGAGTGACCACTACCCACACTGACGCCGATATTGCCGCGCCCCCGCGCATTAAACCGCTGCAAGGATACGCCGCTGGCATTGTCGTTCAGCGCAAGGACTGGCGTTACACTCTCCAGCACATGCCAGTTGCGCAATGTTGCATTGGTCAGCGTAAAGCCGTTTGCATCCAGCAACGTGGTATTGATAGTAACGGCACCATCTATGGTAATTCCGTCATTATCAGACAATAGGCGAATGGCCGCGTCAAAGTCACGAATACGCAAACCGTAAAACCGGTGATAAGCCGCATCGAGTTCAATCAGCGTTTGCGTGCCATCCCCTATAACATAGGGCGCGGGTTTATCGAGCGTCACATCAATATCACGGGAGCCAACGGCCACGCCAAAATAAAAACTGACCTCGCCACCATACACAGCATCAATATCGAGTAGCCACGCGGGGCGCTTTAACCGCCAATCTTGTACCGCATCAGGCAGACTGCCAATGTAAAAGTTATCGCCGTTTTCAAGACGAAACCCGGCATCTTCATCGGTCGTGTACTCACGCGCATAAATCGAGCGCAATAACTGCGCGGGGTTACAATCCGCCCAGGATTCCCCCTCAGTCCAGCCACTTGCGCGAGACAGGTTAATATCAAAACAGCGATTAGTCATTAGGAAGCCTTAATTTTGCAGATTCAATGGTAAATGTTCCTGATACAGCGCCGCCTGCACGTTTAAAATAGATACGCTCTTTATCAATGATGAACTTATGCGGGCCGTCATAGTGCATGATGTTTGGCTCTGCATTATCAATGGTGGCGGCCATTGAGTTGGTTAAGTTACTGGTCACAACAATTAGTTCTGTCTCATAGAGATCGTAAGTGTTGGACGCAAAGAGTTGTAATGCGTCAGTTTCATCGGTGGCGGCGGTCGCCGTATAGGTCAGCAATTCACCCGCTACCTGCTCCCAGCTTGCGCCAGCACTGTAAGCCGCTGCCGGGGTAATATCTTCGCCGTACCAGTAGCCATCACTGCGTAAATCAAATTGCTGGAATCGCGTTTGGGTTTGACTTCCAAATTGATAGTCCACAATCGCGCCAATACTGGGCAAGCTGGATTGATTGCTGCTAAGCTCAACCCACTTTTCCTTTCCATCACTGGTGTTTTCCAGCCGCACCCAGTCAATAATGCCCTGAAAGCCATCCCCGGCATTATCATCCCAACCAAATTTATACAAACTGGCAACGCTCGCGCTGATTTCGTGCCACTGGTTATTCGCCAGCACCGGCGCACCGGGTAAAAACACACTGGTATCATCAATCGGGTATACCCGCGCCTTAATGGTGCCGGTGTAGGCGCTGGTAAATCGCAGCATATAGCCCCGCGTACAGACAAAAAACAACCGGGAGCGAATGGTTTTTGGGACTTGAGCAAACCCGGTGGAGACCGGCAGGTAAATTTCCTCACGCACCGTATCAACCAGCACCGCCTGCCCGTCATTGGTGGCGGGCAAGCTTTCTATTTCGCGATAGCCGATATAGCGCTTCAGCAAGTAAGGTAGGGAATTTGGCGGAGAAACTGAATTACCCGGCGTAGTGGACAGACTTTCATCACGCACACTGGCAATCGCAGTCTCAAGCATATCAGTGAGCGCGGTGAGATCTGATTGCACCACACCGCCTGCATACACATACACAGATTCGTTATCAATATCGTCTTGAGCTGTTGCGCCGCTGGTATAGTCGGATAACACCAGGTACCAAGTAGTACCTGTTTGCCAAATGTCGTTGCGTTGGTAACTCACGCCTGTTTGCCAGGCTCCGCGAGAGTTAGTGGCCCCGTATTGTAAAACTGCCTGTGTAATTGCCCTGGCTAAGCTGGGTTTCTCACCGCCAAGTCGGGTTTGCACGATTGTATCTGCGTCACCGTTCACAATTTTTTCGGCGTCTTTCATATCTCGCTGAAGATCATAAATCTCCTGCACAGATGGAAATTGCTGTGTCATGGTTAGTTACTCGGGATAGTTATTATCGTTTTGGAAAATTTCGGGAATGTACTCTTCAGCGGTAACTTTTACTGTCTCAGTGCCGCTGGGTTGGATGTTACGAATAAAGACTCTTTGAACTAATTCATCTGCAGTGCCAATACAGCAAATAGTGGGTTCCATTTGCGGATCAGATACAATCTGAAAGTCCAGTGTATTGGGTGAAACCAGTTCAATTTGATTGTTAGACGCACCGGCCTGAATGCTGTAAACACCGGAGAACTGGCCATTTGGCTTTCTGAGAACGGCAATATACTGTTGGCCTGCTTCAAATTCTGGTTCGAAATCTAAGGTAAGTACCGGCTGCGAGTAGTCTGTTACAAAGAATGACTGGTTCGCTTTTAATGGTGAAACCAATGCATCAGGGCTACCGTAATCACTGTTTAGTGCATCGGTGGCGGTACTGAAATTATATGTGGCCGGTTTGAAGGCTAATCGATAGCGCTCACGCCAACCTAAGCGCCAGGCTCTGGTTTTATCTGTCACGCCTTTCATTTGAATACGCTTTGCTTTGGCTTCGTGGTCGCCAGGTAAAAAACATTTTACCGTTTCATTGCTACTGGTAACCGGATCGAGATATTCAACAATGATTCCTTTTGGTTCACTTGCTTTGAAATGTGTGTCAGTGCGGGTAATGCCGCTATCGAGCATAATGTCTGGGGTGTAAAGGTTGTTGTAATCATCGGTTTCTGCAAAGCGAACAGGCGAAAAAAAACCCTCTTTAATGGAGGGTTCGCAGTAAGCTGGAATGAGCATTATTTTGAGTGCTTCCCAGAGTGTGGTTTGGTCGGAGAAGTCGGCGTTTAAGCTATCCCCCCGACTTTCCAATAATGTTTCAAGTTCCTCTAATACCGCCCAGTTAATGATGTCTTCGCCGCTAGCGTCATAAATTGACCAGGCAACAAAACGCATAATGGAACTGGTTGCGCTTACGCTGAGAGATTCACTGTTTTGTATATGATCTTTGAGGTTCTTTAACGTTGGTAGTTTTCGTTTAGCGCCACGGATGTTGATTTTATTTTCTGCGGTTTGGGCCAGTGCATTTGTACCTCTCAGCCTGATCTGGAGAGTCGTTACATCAGCATAGCTTGCGGGGCTTTCCAGTAAACTTCTTATTCGAACGCAATGAATGTCATTGACGGTAGATGTGGTTCCTGCATCGGCAGTGACTCGGCGAACGCGAACTTCTGGGCGCATTACACCTGATAGCGTAATTGACTCGGTAAAGCCTAATTCATCAAGCGTGTTATTAGTATAACTGTAATCCAGCTCTGTCCATGTACTGGTACCCACTTCACGGTAAGCCACTTTAACAGCGACTGTTAAACTCGATAAACTGCCGTCGTTTTCGGTACGGGCCAACCCACGCGGAAAACGAAAATCAACTTCGATGGTATCGGTGGTTTCTCCTTGTGGTAACACTTCGAATGGGCCTTCCCAGTTCACACCGCCAGAAACCGCACCCCAGTCCACCGACTCACCGGTAGTCGTGGTGAGTGTCGTGCTACTTGCATCCTCATACTCCGTTACATAACTGCCTTGTGAATACCGAGGGTCTTCTCCGTCACCATCCCAGTAACGAGTAACAATTTGTTCGACAACAGTTGCTGTTTCACCGTTACTACCACTGACAGAGGCTACCCGGTACGTACCCGCATTGGTTGAGCCAGTTAATGTAAAACGTTCATCAATAGCAAAAGGGAAAGTAACCGCTGTGCCATTGTCATAGCTTGTCATTTGGTCACCAGATGCATCAATAGTCCAGGCGCCAGCTTCGCTATCTGCCGAGGTGACAAGTTTTAGATCACTAATCTCATCGGTGGTGTACCAATTTTCATAAGATGGATGACCAGTAACATCAGAGCCTGGCTGGCTAAACTGCGCTGAAATATCGCCAGCGTAGTTCAGTGATGGTGTTTCGGCTATGTAAAGATTATTCAAATCAACGTCGAGTTCACCCACACAAACACAGAGGTTCAAATACAGGTACTCAATATTGCTCTCATATTTACGCCGAACAGGGGAGATGAGGTCAGGGTATATGGGTACTGACCCTGCTATTTCTCTTATAATTCCATTTGGTTTAGCTGTATTGGCCCTTGCATTAGGTGAGTAGATGCTATTGCCGTCTGGTGTGGACTCCTGATAACCATTCGGTATTTTGCTGGACACATAATAGGAATAGCCAACGGAAAGAAGCGTGATAGCTACATAAACCCAGGTAGATGGATCTTGAGGTTCAATGGTTACATCAATTATGTCATCTGCAACTAAAGTTTGGGTATGCTTGTCATGTGGCCAGTCACTGCCATTTAACTTTGCTGAAAACGGGTGATGTGCAGCTTTTGCATAGCCTGGTACATTGTCTGTCAACCATAACGTTAAAGTGCTATCTACGTTATGGGATTCCAAAAAATTCCCTAATTTGTTGTATATATTTAGCCTTGCCACTGGTAATACCTTGTTATAGCAAACTTTTCGAACACATTGAAAGGGTCGACACTCAGTCCTCTTGAACGACTGGCGTGCCACACTTTTTGATTTCTTACTATCCCAACATGAATCAGCACTTCATCTGAAAAATGGCAGGCAACAGCACCGTCTTTTGGGGCAGTAATTCTATGGAACCGCTTTTTAACGTTTCTAAACTCCCGGGTCATGGCGGCTTTGTCGTCTGGGCAAATACCGAATTTGGGAATGAATTCAGCGGGAACGTTAAATTCTTTGTGTAATACCTCTCTCACAAAATCCCAGCAGTTATTGTCATCGCGATATTGCCAGAAACGCCAATCAAACATATTTGGTACCGGGGAAAAACTCAGGGTAGTAACGTCTTTTTGGCCATTCGGTGTTGGCCAGCTCAAGAAATGATGCTCTGAGACTGACTTTTCTTAAGTTAACAACGGTGTCTTGTACAATCATTCTTACCAACGCTCTTGGAACCGATAAATCTGAAGCGACAAATATGCGTAGTTCAAGATAGATTTTCGTAGGCTCCCGGCCTTCTCTTACTTCCTGCCGATTATAGTTTTTTACCCAGTCAATTTCTCTGGCTGCTTCTAGTGACACATTGGACAGAGCAAACGATATGTCTTGTTTCCCCATGCCTGATTTCTCGGGCAATGAAAGTTCCATGCCCGTTGATTGATAAGTAACGGGGCTTCCGTCTTCCAGGGTGGTTTCAAGATCTTCATGCATGCCAATAAAGGCGCGGCTTTTGTTAGTTAGCCCAGCGTGGACTAACCGTATTGCATAGATAGGGTCGTCACTTAAACTGGCATAGGCTTGTTTTAATGCTTCACTCATGGATTACTGTTCACTGTGTTAGCCAGGATATTCGCCATTTTTCCGAGGTCGTAAGGATCGATTTCCTCGAAAAGTGCATAGAGTTCTTCGCCAATTGCATGCTGGCGATTTATCACTTCAATCGTAAAGGTCACACGCCACTTTGAACCCACTTCAATACTGGCTTTGATAGAACCATCAACAATTCGCAATTCACCAGATTGCTTTACGTCACAATCAAAGTAGGTACCCAGAAAGACATCAGGGTTATTCTTGGCAAAAGTGATCAGTTCTTCATAATCAGATTCTTCAACAAACACAGACACGCTGAATTTATCGTTTCTATTAACCTGTACAAGCCGCTGTCTTACGTGTTGGCTTAATGATGTTGTTCGAGATACTAAGGGCTCAGAGCTGTATGAGTAATCGCCTTTAAATGTGATATGTGCCGGCCATTGGTTCATTGTGCAATCTCAACTGAAAACGAAACAACGTAATCCATACTTTCTGTAAAGCTTACTGAGTAAGCCCCGTTTACTATTCTCATTTTTTGGTGTGTTGGGCCTGTTTTAGAAATGCTTTTACCATAAAACCAGTCAACGCCTTCGTTGTGTAAATCTCTGACAAAGTATTCAAATACCGGCAGCTGGGCGCCGAAGAGTTTTAACTGCACTGCTCTGATGGTAGATGCTCGTTTACTGCCTAAGCGCTGTACTGAGTCACCAGGCATTCCGCTCGTAATGGTATTTAACTGAGTATCCTGCTGGGCAGAAAGGGTGCATGCAGGTAAATACGATGGATAATAAAGCATTAATACGCCGCAACCGGTTTTACATTTGATGATGAATGGAGGGCTTCACGGCTTTGGCTTGTGCTGTCTCGCATTTCACCAACAATAAGATGTAGTGCGCCGTCTCTGGTTAAGAATCGCGAACCCTCGCCAGAATAATTGTGTAAATGCACGTTGAAAACTGGCTGGGCATGTTGTGCTAACCCTTGATTCTTACCTGATGCAGTGGAATCAAGCTGCGACGTGTTGAATACTGCGCCGCCGTTACCGCCAAGTAAGAAGTTTCGACCACCCCATGACAGAACCTCTGGCTTGTTTCGTTCGCCTACCTCGACAATTGACTGGTTGCCAATCATACCGCCTTGTTCGAAACCAGCTACCCCAGATGCTTTTGCGGCATACAACGTACCTGCTGTAATAACAACACCAGCTGCTGCTGCGCCAAGGAATGGGCCGGTAGGACCTAACCCAGCCAATGCGTTATACGCTTTCATTGCAGTATCGTATGTGTTTGTCCAAATGCTCTCGATTGAATTGCGCTTTTCTTCATCCAGTAGTGTTTGGCCTAAACTAATTGCAACCCTGGCATAACCCGCTTTTTTGCCTTCCATGCCATCGAAATAACTGCCCATTACGCCTAACAATTCACTATAACCTTGCTTAATCTCTCGGTTACGTTGGTTCTCGATTTCAGCAAGTCGGGCATTGTGTTGAATAGTTAGCTGCTCATCAGCAAGTCTATATTCATTTTCAAGCTCACTCATTTGCTCAAGTTCTAACTTGAGAGCATAGAGCTTTGATGATTCGCTGTTTTCCGCCCAGGTTATAGCGCCATCTCCACCAGTTTCTTTTAGCGAAGATTTTTCGGCCTCTATTTTTTTCTTTAGATCAGTTACTGAGCCATAATGTTTTTCTAGTTCCAAAAATTCCTTTTCTAGTGCACTTTTTTGTCTTTCGAAGGCTCTGTTCTCTAATTCAGCTTCTTTCCCTTCTAACTCTAACTGAGCTTCGTAAATCTGCTGATATTGGTTACGAGCACTGGTAACTAATGATTGTCCTTTAGCGGCAAACTCTTGTGCTTCTTGGGCGGCATTCTCTCTGGCTTTTTTTTCATCATCGATTAGCAGATCTTCTAAGCTAAGTCGGTTCTTTTTGGTTTGCTCTTCAGCTGCAACCTGAAACTTTTGTTGTACATCATCAATCCAGGTTTTTATCTTCTCTGATGGCATGGGCTCATCGAGAAGATTTTGTAATTCCTGTCCGAGCTGATCAGTTGTGGCGTTAAATGAGTCTGCAAATGACTGTAAATTCTTAGCACCGGATACATCCAGGCCCAGCTTTTCAAGGAACCCTGCGCCCCACTGGCCAACGCTATTGAATAACTGAATCTGTGCATTCCATACTTCAGCCACCGCCTGGCGAACAAGCATGAAGACAACTTGCAGGCCACGGCCCATATCAGATAGAAAGCCAATACCCTTAGCTACACCGACAACTACGTTTTGTGCAACTTGCCCAAAGCCGCCTGCTTCTTTAGCTGATTCTGTCCACATGTCTGATAGTGCGGCAATGATAGGGGCTGTTTCTGTGGCTAAGGCCTGCCCAAAACTATGCGTCGATTTTTGGGCGCGGTCAAAAGCATCGTTTGCCATTTCTACTTTGGCCGCATCGACTCTGTTAATGGCAAAGCCGAGTGCTTCGGCTTCGTCCATCATAGCTTTAATGCCATCAGCGCCAAGGTTGAGTGTATTTAGGAGCTTTACACCCTCAGAATCGAAGAGTTTTTGAGTAAGGAATACTTTTTGCCCCTGGCTGCTGACATCCGCCATTTTCTCAGCAATTAATGCAAACTGCTCATCCGGGCTTTTGCTCTTAATTTCATCAATGGATATGCCCAGCTGGTCCAGCGCAACTTTAGCTTCACCAGAGCCTGTTGCTGCCACTTGCCCAATCCGGCGCGTCATCCGTTGCAAGCCCATGTTCAGGGATTCTGTACTTGCGCCTGTTTGTTCTGCCGCGTGATGCAGGCCGCTTAATGCCTGAGTGGTTAAGCCCAATCGGTCAGCCGTTTTTGCCTGCTGGTCTATAAATTGCGCGTTCTTAGTGTAAATGGCGGTAAACGCAGCAACACCGGCTACACCAAAACCGGCCATCACTTTAGCGGAAGAATTCACCATTTTCCGGGTTTTATTTGCCCAGTGTTCAGTATTCTTGTTCGCTTTTCGTAGCTCAGCAGTCAGCTTTGCACTTTTACCGATCAAGTCGATAGTGAGTGTTGCTATTGTCGCCATTTACGTTGGTCTCTTATTTTTCCGCCATGGGCAGGTGTTTAAGAATGCTTCGGTGTCGCGCCGCTTTTGCTCTTTCTCGATTTCTCGTTGCCTGCTTCTGTCAAAGGTCAGGCCCATTTTCAGCCCTTGGTGGACTAATCGAAGTTCGAGTTCTTCAGCCGGTAAGCGTTGCCGCAGGTCGTAGAGTGAGCAACCCAAGTTATCTGCCAGATTGCAGAGTGCGGCTAACTCGGGCTGCTCTTTTAGTTTTTTTCAATAGCTTCGAGGTTGTCTTGCTTTAGGTCGATAAAGAACAACCCGGTACTATAAATCATGGCAAGTTGATGGGTATCAAGCAGGTTGGGTAACTTCGCTGCTTCTTTATCATTAAACTCACCGTGTAGCATGTAATAGATATTCCGCTGTGCAACTTTTTCCAATTTTTTAAAGTCGGCCTGGTCTTCGCTGAACAGCTCTTTGGCTCTGGCTTCATCAACTGCCGGTAAACGGTGAAGTTTCATTTTACCAATGCCGGGAATATCAAATTCGCGCGAGGAAGTGGCTAACTCCCCCGCCATAATTTGCGCTGCTGTGATCATCAACAATTACCTTATGCTGCTGGTAGGGTAGAGAACGCAACTTGTTGTAGCTTGCCGATACAGCCGAACATCTGTTTACCCGATTCCTTGCCAGATTCACCACTGAAGTGATCTTGCGGTAAAAAGACGACATCCTGAACTTCACCACTGGCTCGAATTACTTTAATGGTGATGGAATCGCGAGCTTTCACCAATGTTGTAAATGCGGCCTGGCTTGCATCGCCCGGTTTATGACGAAATGCAAGCTCAAAGTCCTGGTCTTCAGGTAATGCACGTTTGTGGTAGCTGCGATTGGCAGCGGCTATGTCGGTGTCATCTTCGTATTGGTCACCAGAGTTGATTTGTGGGATAACATCCAAACCAGGCAAAAATGTATCAACGGTACCAATGCCGCTTGAGCAAAATTGCAATGTGGAAAGGTGTGAATCAACGGTATCAGCTGCTGGGCCTGTTACTGGAGTTGGATCTGGCATGGTTTATACCTCTTTATAGTAAAAAACATAATCTAATGACTCACGGTATAAACCAGAGTCGGTTTCAAAATCGGGTAAACGGCTTTCTTTTTTTGCGAACTGCACTTTTATTGATGTGTCAGCAAAGCCTTTTTTGTTAAAGATATTATCTATCGCTTTTGCTATGGCCTGTGCAGTTGGCGGGTTTTGGCTGTAGCAATCAAACTGAATTGCCGCTTCACTTTGATTATTTTCGAGTTGCACTTCTATTGGCGTTTCGTCACTGATGACTCGCAGTAACACATAGTTGTCTTGAGAGTTGTGCTTAGTTGTTAAGTGAAATTTACTACCAATTAGAGCCCTTAATTCGTTTGAATTAAGGGCATGTTCTCGAATGCTGTTTTCTATCATTTGGATTGGTACTTTTTCGCAATGCGGTTTTGGGCCAATTTGATTTTCCTGGCCAACCGGCGATTGATAACGGTGACTGAAGCCTGTTTTTTCTTTCGAAATGAATTGCGAATAAACGGTTTTTGTTTAGTTCGTGATGTGCCGTACTCTACTTGCACTATGTAGGGCACTTTAAACACACCGGCTTTGACCAGCGAAACAACATTCTTACCAAACTTTCGTGTGACATTAGCCTTTCTGTTTGTGCTGGCTCTAACTTTAATACGTGATTTCAAGAAACCAGGGCGGATTTCTACCTTTGAACCGCTTTTAGTTTTCACAATGCGGTTGAATTCTGATTCAGGTGCATCCTTACGCATTGTGTCTTCAAACTCTTTTGCGCCATCGCGCAGTGCACTGGTCATCATTCCGGTGGCTTTCTTTGCGCCAACTTCCTTTCCAATTTCGACCAAAGCCTTTTCCATGGCTTTTAATCCTTGAATATCAATACCAGTTTCAAGCATCGGTAATTTCTCTTGCCTGTATTAGCGTTACCGTATTTGCAAAATCCACATTGAGGGGCTTACCAACAATTTCGTAAAACGTATTCTTATGCTTTATGCGGTGTTTGGCGGTGATTCTCTGAGAAAAATGGCATTTTATTGTGTAGGTAATTTCACCTAAAACCCTGCCGCTGAGTTCAGTTTCATTAGATGTGCCAGTCTCAATACTTGCCCATTTGCTGAAGTCGTCTTTCCAGTTAATGACGTTATAGCCATCTTCGCTAATAACTTGTTTTTGAAACGTGACGCGGTTTCTAAGTTGCCCTGCTGGTAATTGCTTCACAATAATTCCACCGTTAGTTCTTCACAAATTGCTTTAAATGCATTTGGCACAGAATGCAGTTGCACTGGCGCGGTGTCTTCACGGTTGCGGAACCAGTCTGTTACTAACACTAAAATAGCCTGCTTAGCTAACTGGTAGCTGTCTGGGTCTATGATGTTGTCGTTATCAATTTTGTTATCTGTTACTAAGGCGTGACCCATTACGCATTCGATTTGAATTGCGTCAGCTACCTTAAATCCCGGGGCAGGCCATGAACCACCAAGTTTTGGTGCAATCTTCGCTTTTAGGCCGTGGTGAATTACGCGGTATTCAGAGGCTGCTAACGTAACCAACTCACCTTGATTGTTGATGTACTTAATAGAATTGATGCTCTGCAGAGGGGTGTACGGCAATTCAATTTCGCACGGAAACTTTGGTAAGGCGAACTGCCAGGTTTGTTGAACCAGAAAACGGCCAGTACGTTTTTCAAAGCGTTTACGGGCCCGGGCTATCATTGGCTTGATTACATCTGCATGATCATGGTCAGCATAAGCATGATCAAACACTTCCTGAAGTGTAACCGGTTCAACGGTGGGTGCATTAATAACTCTGCAGAGCATATTCACAGTGATTACTCGTCTTTACCTGTTGAGCCAGAGTCAGTGTCGTCACTGTCTTCTGAATCAGGCTTGTCCAGGTCAATTACTTCTTCTTTCAAGGTTTTTGTGCAGTAATCGATACCAGCTTTGTCAGACGAAAGCTGCCCAGCATCAACAAGCGGTTTTAACAGCGCTTCGTCACCTTTAACCAGCTTGTTTGGTTGAATTTCCTGACCCGCGATAATGGTTGCCACGAGAACGCGGCAGAGAAGCTTTTTGGTTGTTGCCATGGTGGTTTGCTCTTAATGAATGAAGTTAAACAAAAACACCCCGGTATAGGCCGAGGTGTTAGCCGTTTACAATGCGCTATTAAGACGCGCTGTTTTGGTAGTATTTAACTGCGCCGCCTACATCAATAAAGCGACCACCAGAGCGCATCATTGCCAGGAAGCCAACCTGACCCTTACGAGCATAGGCTGAATCGGTAAATCGGAAGAACAGGATTTGCATAACGTCACGGATTACGTATTTGCTCATGTCACCAAAGGCAATGGACTTAGCGTTTGCGGCCATTTGCGCCATATGTTGGTTAATAACGTACTGGTAGCCGTTGATAGTCGGTGGAGCACCAACGTCATGGCCAGGTAACCAGATAGGGCGGCCTTGACTGTCTTTCTTCTTCTTCAATACTTTCAGCGTACCGTCATGGAACATGAACGCGCAGTTGCCACTGGCACGATAAGCAGGATCAACGCTGTGCTCTAAATCAGTCAGGTCGTCAAAGTCCACATCGGTTGTTTTACCTGTAACACCAACTTTACCACTTGAGATACCAGCAATCAGGCCGTGTGGTTGGCTGGTACCGGTACCATTAATAAAATAGTTCTCGGTAGAACGTCCCAGACGTTGACCAATGCGGTCATTAACATAGCCTTCCAGATCAAACAGACTGTCCTGCAGTAATTCAAATGGTACCGCAATAACTTTCGAGCTGAACTTGTAGGTGTCGATGGCCAGTGTGCCGAATGAAGTATCTTCATCAGCTGCTGTGCTATTTTCGCCAAGAATTTCGCCAGCTTCACTGGTTGCATCTGCGGTAGGAAAGTTCATAGATGAACCGGTAGCAGACTGAATAACCGTGGCAACATTGCGCATGCCGCCATAGGCTTTCATTGCCTGAGAAATGCCCGGAGCCATTTCAGTTTCAGTTAAATAGCCACCTTCTGAGCCCGTTCCTGTACTCATGGTGTTGCGTGGGCTATTCACTTTAGCGGCCATGATTGCGCGTTGTTCTTCAGTCATGGCTGAAGGGCCACCCACTAACCAGGCTTTGAATGCATCTTTTTCCTGAGTCGTTAAAGCGGTTGCTTCATCAATACTGATACCTTCCTGGTCAGCTCGTTGTTGATTACTCAGTGCATTGGATGCCTGAATATCCAATACTTTTTGCTCTCGCTCTAAGTCAGCATCCAATTTAGCGATATCATTGACCATATTTTCATATTTGGTCTGATGCTCTGGGGTCCACTCCTGATCCTTGGGGTGGTCTGAAACTAATGCTTTTAACTCTGCAGCGAGTTTATTACGCTGCTGGCGCTTTGCTTGAAATGACATAGTTATTTCCTTTAGGTACAAAAAAGCCCCTTTCGGGGCGGTGTGTTAGCCAGCAGGGCTAGCCAGTAATTTGCAGCATGTTGGCAAATCGCTCTAGCCGTTCACGCTGCGGAAAGGTTTCTTCTGGTTCTGGGGCTCGCGGGGCATTCTTATACACGGAGAGATCCCACGCTTTATTGGTGAATTTGTTTTCAGTGCTGCTGTTGCTGCGTTGAATAATGCCGTCTACAAAGCCGTGCTCTACTGCCTCTTGTGCTGTAAACCAAGTCTCTGCTTGCATCCAGTCTCGAATCTGTTGCTCCTCTGCCTGTGTTTTGTTGGCGTAATCAGCAACAATGGTATTGTCTACCTTGTCCAGCATATTCGCCGTTTTACGAATCTCAGAGGCGTTACCTAATGCCAGAGTCCAGGCATAGTGGATCATGTACATGCCAGACTCAGCAATATTGATAGTATCGCCAGCCATGGCAATGCGCGTTGCTGCACTCGCTGCCCAACCATCAATGTGAACATGAATGTTCGCCGGGTGAGTGATCAGGCTGGTATGAATAGCGGTGGCTTCGAATACATCACCACCGGGGCTATTAATGTAAAGGTCGATGTCGGTTGCATCCGGCATAGCGAGCAGGGCAGACTTCACCATTTCAGCAGATACACCCCACCAGGCATCAATCACATCATAAATCAGAATGGCCGGGCGGTTTTCATCAGCACTGGCCAGCGGCGAACGGTCTAGCACTTTAAAGTCTGGGGTGTTGTTCGAACTGCAGTTGGCTTTCACTAACTGCATTAACTTACGATGATTTCTCATAGTTTATTCCACGGTTGTATTTTGGCTGGCAGTGTTCGGGTCGTAAGGCTTGTCGTACCGTTCGTCATTGATAGGCGGCATGTTTTCGAGTTTTCTTACCTCGTTTACCGTCATCCAACCCGGCCCTTGTGAGCCGCCGATAGCCTGACGGTAGGCTTCATTACGATCTTTAAGCGTTAGGCGCATTAAGTTTGCAGAGATAAATTCTGCAAAGTTGTCGTCATATAAAAACAGCTTGCGATTAATCTCTTGCTGGAAACGATTCAGGTGTGGGCCTAATGTATAACGCAGGAAAGAAAGCCCGATTTCACCAATGCCACTACCCCAGCTGGTTGTCTTTTGTTCCTGGTTAACCATAAAGCTGGGTAATCCAAACGCCCGGGCAATGTCGGTGATTTGAAATTCGCGGGACTCTAGCAGCTGGGAATCTTTGGCAGAGACGCTTAGCGTTTTAACATCGGTGCTGTTATCTAAAACAAGTGGATATTTGCTGTTTTCAACGCCACCGTAAGTTTTAACCCATGCATTCCTGAAGGATTCTTTTTGTTCTTCGGCCCATTTCCCTTGCTTAACTACCGCAACACGTTGGGTTGAGCCAGACTTGAAGAACTCACCGCTATGCTGTTCCATCGCGATTTCTAAACCAATGCTGTTCAGTGCGCCCCATTGAATGACAGACATAGAGCGCAAGCCGTTAAAACCAAAGCCGGGGAAATGCAGAATGTCATCCTGATCAAAACCCCGGGGTTCACCATCTAATGTAAAGAAATAGACTAACCGGCCATTTCGCTTTTCTACCACCATGCCAACTGGGCTAATAGGTAACAGCTCTTCCGGTTCGCCAGCTCGGTTGCGAAGGATAACGACAAACCCGTCTCCATGAAGCAACATGCTCGATACGATGAATTCCCAGGCAGTTGCTGCACTCCAGATGGGAGTGAATTGCAGATTAAATAGTGTTTCCAGTGTATGGTTTATGCGTTTTCGAGAGCCATCAGAGGTCTTTTCGAAAATATGCACCGGCATTTGAGAGATAGCACCGGCAATTAAGCGAACACACGCAAAAACAATAGAGACTTTCATTGACGTTTTAGGTGTGACTGATGGACCCGCAACAGACGGAACTACCCCAAATAAGTCAAACAATCGGCCAATATCCGTAGATAATATGCCTTCCTGATCAGCTGCGTTGCTTACTTGCGTACTTTCAGCTGCTGCTTCTTCCGACTTACGGCTAAAAAAGGGTAGTTTAAACATTAGAGTTCCAAAAATTCTTGGTTTGACCCGTCTTCTTCATCAGGTGTCCAGGCACCGATAAACGACTGAAGCATAGCTACAGCGGTGTCTATCTTGTTGTCTTTGTGTTCTTTCACCGGGCGAATGTACTTACCGTCCATCGTCTCTTTGGCAATGACGTTACCTAAACACCAGGTAAGCACCGGGCATCCTGTATGGTGTATGCGCCCCTGACCTAACAGGTTTCCAAATTCACGCATGGCCGGTGAGAAGTTTGTGTAGTTCTGCGCCACTTTTATTGGCTCTATGGCTGTTTTGTTATGAACACGCTGAGCAATAGGCGCTGCGCCTGCAGGGTCGTAAAACAGGCCGGTAACAAAGTGTTCTTCATTATCATGCTCTATGGCGTTTTCTACTTCGTCATAGTCAATGCTGGAGCCTTCACACATGATCAATGCATCTTGATCTATCCAGTCGCGGTAGATATCTATCTCTTCCGCTTTCTTCTCGGTGACATAAGTTCGTGGGAAGAAGTAATAGTGAGTCTTACCGGCGATTTCTTTGGTAAAGCAGCTTACATCTGCAGTTAAGTCATCAGACTCTGATAAGTCCACACCTTTGGTGCACTCTTCGCCTATGAACTGTTCTATGCTCAGTTCAGGGTCTGCCCAACGTTTCCAATCCTCAAGGTTTAGCCACGACTCCCTGGCACCAACCCATAGATTAAGGTGTTTCGTTTTAAAGGCGTTTTGCTTCCGCGCTGATTGTTTGGCCTTACCCAGCTGGTTAAGAAGAAACTCTTTTTCTACTGAAACACCATAATTGGGGTTCGCTTTAATGAGCGCTGCTTCTGTTTGCCAGTCATCGTCTTTGTCGATGGTGTAGATCATGGCAAACACAGTTTCGTCAGTACGGGTGCCTTCAAGAATTTCCTGACACTCTTTTTGATACTGACCGCACGGCCCAAACCAATTAGCACCGGCAGTGGATATTATCCATTCCAGAGGTTGTTCCCTTGCCCCCATGCCGGTGATCATGGTGTCACGTTGATCATCATCATCGTGTTCGTGATACTCATCGCAGAGGTAACAGCTTGGCGAGCCACCGTCGCCCGGGTTACCAATCAGCCTTTCAAACCTACCACCATCTGTCGTTCGCTCTATCTGCTGAGCAAAGAGTTCTATGCTGAAACGGCGTCTAAAGATAGGCTGCTTTGTGGCCATCTTTTTTGCTGGCGAGAACACCTCGTTAGCTTGTTTCTGGGTTGTAGCACCACAAAATACTTCAGCTGCTGGTTCATCGTCATTAGCCAACATGTATAGGCCAATGGGGGCTACCCAGGTAGATTTACCGTTCTTGCGCGGTACCAGAGTAAATGCTGTTCTGAAGCGGCGGCGTTTGGTGGTGATATGCTTCCAACCAAATACCTGAGCGGTGATCCACTTTTGCCAAGGGCTGAGCGCTATTAACGATTCTTGCCCTTTCGCCCGGGCCCATTTCCCTTTAACGTGATTAAAGGTCTCGATGAAACGAATTACTTTGTTTACCGCTTCAACATCGAAGTAGTAAGGAAACTCCGGTGTGCCAGCTCGTTCTAAATCTCTGCTTTCACGCTCAACAGCCAGCCGTTCGTATTTGTTTGCTGGCCTCTTACCACTTAGAACATCAGCAGCATACTGCTCAATATCCTTGAGGTGATCTTTCTGAAATGTTGGATAAGTATTTCGCATTTAGTAAATGTCATCGAACAGCCCAGGTTGCAGATTATTAAACCGCTGATCAGTAGCAGGGCTACCACCAATTTGGTTGAGTAAGCTATTTAGCTTGCGCCAGTCATCGTTGTACTGTGATGCTTCAGGCCGTGTTTTGTGCTGAACACCATTCCGGCCAACGGTGGTGTACTTCCACTCGTGCTTATCCAGAAACGCGCGGTTCTCTTCCATCCGCGCAATCACGGCACAATACTCTTTATAAAATCGAATGAAGTGCGGCTTGAACCGACTAATCTTCACGTACTCGGGTATGTCAGTTTCCCACACTTTTTGTTCGGCTTTAGACATCCCACGCGGACGCGATTTGATCGCGATATCTCGCGCCTCGTCATCGCTCATTTCCTTGTTTTCGGTACCAGGAAACTGGACTATTTTGTCCTGATCCTCTGCTACCTGTGGATATCTGCCAGCCATAATGGGTAATTATTCATTCTCAAGTGGGTTTTTCGGATTCATTTTCGGGTCGCGTAAATTCCTTTCTAGGGCGGCGGTGTTCTGGGCCAGCCTCTAAACTTTTGGCACCCCCGGGTCCGCTTAGGGTGTCAGGATTCTTTACAGTTTGGTTTGATTTGCACTGTGTTGGTGCGGTGCGTGGGCTTCCTGCGCGGTCTTCTCTTTGTCGCAGGCCTGGCAAATGGTTTGAAGGTTCTCGTGCCCATTGCCGCCACCCTGAGAGAGCGGAATGATATGGTCGCACACACCATGATTAGCGCCGTGAAGTTCTACTGATACCAGTTCACCTTTGCGAAGATGTATCTGACACAGGAAACGATCACGGGTAAAGATATACTCTCGTGTTCTCTGCCAGGCTTTACCACCACGGCCAGAGTGTTTAGTGTTTGAACGCTTACGTTCGAACGGCTTACGGTGTGGGCACTGTTCGTCCCGGTGTACCTTACGGCACTTGCTACACCATGAGCCGGGCTTAACAGGCACTACGCTATATCCTGCTCAGTGTTAACCGTAATATCATGCTCCAGCCTCAGCTGGTCGCGCTTATCCTGACGATACTTGAAGTACAGGTTCATCCAGAACGTGAGGATGCCAAGGCATACACCAACCAACATACCTATCTCTTGTACTGTGAGTAAACCAAACAGCGCAGTAAGCCCGTTTGATACGTAACTCATCAGGCTGGTTCTATCAGACATTCTAATCCCTTACTGCTGTAACGCTTTTTCTACTTCTTCGACCAGCTTGTCGTCGAGGGTATTGGTACTCTTTTGAGCCAGGTATTTAACAATGTGAAGCGTTAACGCAATCAGCACTTTCTCTGATACCAACTTAATGGCAACAGTTTTTAATATCCCTAACAAAACGGCTTGCATTGGTGTGGCCCCTATTAATACAACCAGCAAACAGTAGCTGGTTTACTTGAATCGATATCAACGTGAATGAAAGACCTGGCGATACCGATGCGATCAAAGCCAGCGCTAATCAGAGCGCTTAGTATCTTCTGACGGGCCTGAGAGCTATCGGCTTTAATGTCTACAGCCAATCCCTTTAAATGTGAGCTACTGGGTAAACCACCCTCGTTGCGGTTGTGCACTGGGCAGCGCAAAGCAGATGTAACCGTAAACCCTATTCCTGCTTGCTCTCTGGCAATCTGCAGCATAGAGACTAATGATCTGTTGATGTTGTTAAGCCCACAGCCACACTTACACGCAAACTCATCTGCGAAGAAGTTCTCTGTTAATTTAAGGCGCATTGCAGTTTCTCAAAAAAAAGCCCCGGCAAATGCCAGGGCAAGGTTGGTAACAACAGGAATACACAATCATTGTTCTACGGAAACAAAAAAGCCCAAGGGGTTAACCTCGGGCTTTTGAGTGTAGCTTTGCTAAGCTTACCTGACGTAGCATACTTTATCCGCGCGGAAATGCAAAGTTTTTTAAGCAGCGTTTTTAATCTTCTCTCTATACGCATCCAGGAAGCCATCTATCCAGTCATGGCCAGATACTACAAAGCTACGAGCTTTAGTCTCACCAACGTTCAGTCGAAGCCCAATCTCTTTGTAGCTCAGCTCATTTCTGTAATACAACATGACGGCCAAGCGCTGGAGCTTTCTGCCACGGTTCTTCTTTTCACAGCGATACTTCTCAACACCCAATTGAGCAACGGCCCGATCAACCATGAGTGCAGTATCGTCGTCAATCTTAACCAACCGAACGTCAATCTCTACTGAGTCTAATGTTAGCCCCAATCCTGAAACGCCCCATCTGCCCCATTCTATAAGCAGTTCTTCTGTCGTCATCGTATTAAGAAAAATCATTAGCGCCTCCTGCTATTTTGGAGTGGTCACCCTGTTTTTTACTGTGACCACCCACCGTGACCGCTGAAACCCTTGCTATTACTACTCTGGTCATACTGGTCATAGTGGTCATAGTGTTTTTATATACGTTAGGAAGTGTTACTAGGTAGTTGATAGGATTGATGCGTGGCCGCTCGTGCGCGCGCGTGTACGTGTGTGTGTGCAAATTACCGTGACCACCGTGACCACCGTGACCAAGCCAGTATAAACGTAGCCTGTAGCGGTCATTGTTAATGGTCATGGTCATACTAAATAAGCTATTTATCATGCCAAAAGCCCTCCGGTGGTACATAAAAAGCCGGGCGCTTACCATCAACACGCTTCTTCTTTTTCTCAAACCCAAACCTGTGCATTATTAAACCAACCCGTTTTTGCTCGGGTGGTCGCATGGCTTGTGGGTCCATATCCAGCGCTTCGGCCATGATATCACCCATTGAGTAATCTACTCGCATGTTTCGTTTTAGCCAGTCATAGATGATGGGTTCCCAAACATCAGAGTCGAACCTGTCTTCCTGTTGCACCTCGAACAAGTGCTTATAGTCGTCGTCTGGCCACCATTTCATACCATCTTTGTACATCTTAAGCGCTTCGGCCCAGAGCTGGTCTCTGTCCTGCTTAATTGCAGCCTGACAAATCTTCGTACACGTTACCGGCCAGTAACGCCGGTTACCGGTTGAGTCTTTAAGATATCTATCCTGATTGGTGGTACCTACAAACACACATTGCCTGGGGAACTCCTGCACCATGCGCCCGTAACTGGGGCGGTAACGGTCTGTTTGAGAACCAAAGAACTGTTTAGCCCTTGTATTCTCTGCTTTATTAAAAGAGTCCAGCTCGGCTAATTCTATACACCACATGCCCTGCATTTGTTGAAAGCTGTCTTTGTTACCAAGCTCCATTGGTGTATCGGTAAACCATTTACCAAACAGGTTGTGTAACATGCTGGATTTCCCCAACCCCTGCAGGCCTTCCAAAATTAATACCGAGTCCACCTTAACCGGTGGTCGCATCACCCTTGCTATAGCTGAGACTAAAAAGAAAGCACCAACCAGCGCTGCATAATCTGAATCTTCTACTCCTAAATAGTCATGCAACCAACTGAGCACCCTATGCTTACCATCCCATTCCAAAGTAGCCAGGTAGTCTTTAACAGGATGAAAGGCGTTTTCTTCTGAGTGAACTAATATGGCGCCCATGACATCGCTGGGCTTGGGAGTAAAGCCGTATAATTCAGAAAGGTAGATCCTTAGACGTTCTGTGTCGGTGTCTGTCCATTCTCCAACCGTGCCCATTTTAAAGGGCGGGGCATTGCGCTTCATAATGCGGTAACTAAAGCTGCAGTAACCCAGCACACCTTTAAAAGACGGGTCGTACTCGAGCACCAACTTGGTATTACTGATGTTTGCCAGGCGATTACCGTTATTGGTAGTTTGAAAGCGAGCCGTCCAAGGTTGCTCATCCCCCATTAAAGGCTGCGCCGCGCCAGCGGTTGGCGGCGGGGGAGGGGGTGAGTCATTCGCTGCTGGTTGTTTAATAGCAGCCATTAGCTGAGACTTAACAACATCCAGCCCAGCATTAACGTGCAGATCATTCCAGTCTGTTAAAGAACAAGAGGCCACTATGCAGCCTCCTTATTTGCAATACACGAAAAGTCAGGCGCAACCATTACGCCATCTACGGCCTTAGCGGCTTCGGTTGCTTTAGTGACTCCCGGGTTCCCTTTTGTTTCCTGGTCATTGTCGGCGCATAACACAAACTTTTTGGCCGGCAACTTTTCTTTTAACTGTTTTGATACCGACAGCAAGTTACCCGCATCCAACGCTACCGCGCAAGGCCAGTTCGTTGCCATGTGAATTGTCGCCCCGGTTGCATAGCCTTCTGCCACGGCCACTACATCAGAGTTGGCTGCTTTACCAATAAAATGAAAGCAGCCCGATTTACGGCCATACTTCAAAAACAACTTCGAGCCTGTTTCATTAATGATTTGCAGGTTCCAAAGTTTTTTGTCGATATCAATCAGGGGAATTACCAGGTCGTTTTGGTGAATGTGTAGGAATGAGAAGTCACGATCATCTTTTGGGGGCAGTTGTTTAAAGAAGTCATTTATCTGTGGCCCGTTCGTAACTATCTCAGCTACGAAATTCGCCCGAAATACCACTATAAGGGCTTTGGAAAACCGATGGCACCCAAAGCTTTTAACCCCTTTTTTCTTGAGATACTTGTTGTTTTTGCAGGGCTGAGTAAATTCTTTAAGCAGCTGCTCGGCAAACACCGCTATAACTTCGTGCCACTTCTCGCGATCCGCTGCTGCTTGTGCTTCCTGCTTTTCACGCTCAGCTGCAATTCTGGCAAATTCCTGTTGACGCTTTTTGTGTTCCTCCGGCGATAGAGGCTCTTTATTGTGTGTATACCCGTTGTCGCTGGCCCATTTGAATACTGTAGCGATGGTAACGCCGCCACCAACACTAATACTGTTCCATGCTGACTTAGCATCTGCGGGTTTATAGCTGCTGCCAGCCATACTCCAGTTGTCAAACGTATCAAAGCCAGCATCACCAAATTCGTTTTTAATACCCATGGCCACTTTAACCCAATCATCCCTGGGTAATTCCGGGCTAATGAACTCCAGCGCATCCTGAATATCTTGCAAGCTTGGTTGCTGCATTGCTGTTCTTCCTGTTTAAATTGTGTAGCGCTTCCTTAAGTTGGTATGCTGAATTTGCATGAAACGACACACCAAAATAAGGAAGCTAATGAACTCAATTAATGAGATAGCGATTGCATGGCTAGATGAAGCCAACAAAATCTCTGTCGAACTCTCCAAAACACTAATGACCGTTTCGGCAACGTTACTTATGTTTTCTACTGCTATTGTTGCGCTGCCAGATATAAACACTAACAATCCCCTTTGGATGTATCGGATCCCGTGGATTCTGATGATGTTGAGCCTGATGTCTGGTGTGTGTCTTCATCTATTAAAAAGCCGGCGGCTTCGAGCTCTCGCCACTGGTCTTCTGTCAGGGCGCTTTTATCTATCCGAGCTACAACAACTCCAGGCTCTGCAAGGGGGTGTAAATCTCCGTAGTCGCCCATCAAATGGCGAACAAATGTGCATAATTTTGCAACCCATGTTTTTATTACTCGGTTTAACATCAACAGGTATCTCCGTGCTCTGGTAAAAATTGGTTGCTGCATTGCTGTTCTTCCTGTTGTTTCTGTTAGGCACTTCCTTAAATTGGTATGCTGAATTTGCATGAAACGACATACCAAAATAAGGAAGCAAAACTGTGAAATCCAACAACCCAATTGACAACCACTTAGAACTTTATAGAAACACCATCCCAGAAGAGGTGTCTAAGGTTATCCGAGAGGTCACCGACAATATGGAAATCGCTAAGAAAATATGCGACTCCATTTTTGAAGATGATTCAACGCCAGAGCGAGCCATCCAGATTTACGACAGGCTGGCTCAGGCACTTGCCCAAACCTCGCCCGATAAAAATCATCATAGTTAACCATTTCATTAGCGTAAGAGGGGCGAAACTTTTTGCCTCTCATACTCTCTTGGTAAACATCTGAAAAAAGAGCTTCTTTATCCATAGTATTATCCTGTTGTTGCTGTACAAAAAAACACCTGCTTGATGTAGGGCGACTCTCTTTTAAACCGAGCTATAGTAATTATGAATTTAAAGGAGAGTAACGATGCATACACAAACTAGGCTGCACGCTTTTGTTGAATCACTGCCGCGAGTGCCTGGTATTCTTCAGGTGGATACAAGTCTGGTCTCAACTCATGACGAGGCACGCCAGTTACTTGTTCTATTTTTAAAACCATGTCAGCTGGGGCTTTTTTATCTCGAGTTAACCATACAGATACATGGGCCTGTGACTTACCTATCTTTAATCCGAGATTCGCTTGGTTGCCGCATATTTTTATGGCTTTTTTTAATGCCTCTACGCTCATTGGAATTGTCTCATGTTAATAACTTAGGTTGTTAAAATAGCATAACTCTAGTTATTTTCAACGAAAACCAATCTTGTTTGTATTAAATAACGATAGTTATCAAAATATAGGTATGAAACTCGAACATAGATTTAAAGAATTACGCGAAAAGAAAGGGCTATCACAAAAAGCCCTAGGTGACCTTGTAGGTGTCTCCCAAGTAGCTGTAATGAAGATAGAGCAAGGTAAAACTCTGCGCCCAAGGAACCTGACTGATTTTGCTCGGGTTCTTGGCGTTTCTGCTGATTGGTTATTATATGGTGAAGAAGGGTATTCTGAAGGAAGAAATTCGCAGGAGCCTTCAAATGTAGCAGGCTTTTTGCCATTAGAAACATGGGATAGCAAAACACCTTTAGATGATGATGATGTGGAATTGCCTTTTTATATGGAAGTGGAACTATCAGCCGGAAATGGCTCAAGCATTCAATTAGAAACAAACGGACCTAAATTAAGATTTTCTAAATCGACCCTTAAACGCCAGGGCGTAAGCATTGATCATGCTGCTTGTGTAAAGGTATCCGGTAATTCAATGGAGCCTGTCATACCAGATGGCGCTACTGTTGGAGTAGACACAGCGTTTACCAATATCGTAGATGGCGAAATGTACGCTATCAACTGGGCTGGGGAGTTGTACGTTAAAGTGCTTACACGCAAGCCAGGTGGCGGTCTACGTATTAGAAGTTTTAATGTAGATGAATACCCAGACGAAAATTTGTCTCCGGATGAAGCGCAATCCGTCAAGGTCATAGGTAGGGTATTCTGGTACTCCGTTTTACGTTGATACCAACTTCATAAATTCAGACTCTTTCAATATTGTTATAACCTGGCCTTTTTCTATTAAATCTTCAGCCTTGCGATGCTTCCTGCTTTTCTCATGACCAGCAAGAACTGATAAATCCTGATCACCAACAACCAGCATAGTTGTTTTTTTAGTAACACCTTTACCCACATCACAACCCGCTTTTGCCGCCAACTCTGCGGCATCAGCTCTTGATAGGGTTAGGTTTCCAGTAAACACAATAATGTTCCCGGCCAGTTCGCCAGTTGGATCACCTTTCAGTGCTTCAACTTTTAGCTGCTCGAATTTGGATAACTGATAATTACTTTTACTCAGCTCTGATTGCCAATCAGAAACTGACCGGTTTGTTTTCTTACATGCTTCTACAAATACTTTCCCGCATGCAATGGCATCTTCTAAAGCGTCATGGTGGTCGAAGTGTATACCTAAATGCTTACATATGTTTGCAAGCCCATATCCCCTGTCAGAAAATTGTGTCCACGCCCTTCTGGTTACTCTCGCCGAATCTAACCATTGAACATTATTCACCTGCTTTAATCGATAATACTCAGTTGCTTTAGTGATCGCCGTTCTATCGTAAGCTGTGTGTGTAACTAGAACATCACTACCGATAAACGCCCAAAAATCTTCTACAAAGTCTGCGAGGGTTTGTTTTCCAGAGACTTGGCGGGGCCCAATGCCGTGAATATCGATGTTAGTTTGACTAAATTCTTGCAATGGGTCGATAAGCGTCATCAATTCGTCCACTAACTCACCGTCAATAAATCTGGCAAGCCCTATCTGACAAATTGAGCTGTGGTCTTCATTGGCGGTTTCGACATCAAGCGCTACAAAGTTGAGTCCGTTCATTGGCATTCCTTTTCCTTATGCGTTCATGCCTTTCAATTTAAATACAGCTGATAAAAATTGCAAAAAAAATAATAATAAAAACATAACCATAACCTTAGTTTTTAAGTTTGTTATAACTTTGGTTGTTTACAAGTGTCGTTTTTATGTCATTATTAATAACATAAGTTTTTAAGAGTGATGAGTAATGAAAACAATCAGAACAACCACAGGTTACCAGCTGGAGAATATCCAGGTAGATGCTAAGCCGTATTCTAAGCTGCCCACGCAGCAAGCCAGAACGCTGTTATTTGTAGCGGCTGGTTTCCCCCAAAAGCGTATCGCTAACGAAATGGGCGTTAAAACGAGCACCATTAAACAGGCTTGTTCTGATTTAGCTTTTCGCTTCAACACCTATTCCATGCGTGAAACCGTGCACAAGGCCATTCAGCAGGGGGTTTTGCGTTACATGCTTTGCTTCATGCTGTGCCTGGTCAGTTCGGTTAACGAAGATGTTGAACGCAGTTACCGCACAACAACACGCCTCATGAGAACCAATCGAACTATTCGCGCTACACGGTTAAACCGATTGCGTGAACTGCAAATCAATCTATTAACTGCCTAGGAGATAGCAATGACTAAAGTGTTTTTACTGCCTGCTAAAAATGGCACTCACCCCTTGCGCTTACTGCGAGAGATTAAAGAGGCTTCGAAAGCCAGTCCTTTGCAGTTGGTTTTCCCTAAAACAACGTCGATTGACCCACCGCCAGAACCACCAATGGCGGCGTGATGGGCTTATACCCCTAAAAACGCTTCGCGCCCTGGGGGAAATTGTACGGATTGAGAACAAAAGGAAAGACCATGTTTAAACAAGTCAATTTATTAGAAATCGCCACATTAAAACTGCGCTGCGCCATCCTCAATAACAAGCTGGTTGGTGAAGAGCTGGAAGTATGGGAAAGCGGAACTCCGTGGTGCGTGGTTGTGCTGATTAATTCATCTACGCGAAAGATGATTGGCTGCATGGGGCTCAACGCTTTGTCTTCTCGTGACCGGGGAATAACCAAAGGTTGGTTACGCCACATTCAATTAACTCGTGTGCCAAAGGCTGTAAAGCAAGCGGCATGAAACTCAAACCATTTAAAGAAATCATCCAGGCGTTACTGGGCATTCTGCTCTTTGTATTAGTGCTTGGCATCACAGAAGGAATAGATACATGGCTTTAATCTTAACAATCGGCTTCGGCATTCAGTACAAAGTGGAGAGCATGCAGGATGCTCAGATGTTGATGGACATCTTTGGTCGGGCAACTCCAGTGGATTCTGTTAGCCACAAACACAGCGATAAGTTTCGCGAGAAATACGGCAATAGCTTTTTTGCCTGCCCCGCTGTTCGAAATGAGATCGAGATAAAAATGGTCAATGGCGAACCGGCCACAGAGAAAGAATACCAGAAGCTGATGGAGCAGCTGGAAGCCGAAGCTGAAGTACAAGAGGTTCAACAGGAAGCAGCTTAGCTGGCTGCTTTTCATTTAACACAACGCTGAGGAAGCAATCATGAGTGATAAAAACATTACCCCATTTAGCGAAACACTCTCCTACCTTGAAAAAGGTAGCCTTAATGCTGAGCTAACAGAACAGTTAGCGGAGGTTATTAAGGGGGTTCGTGAAACTGGCAAGCAAGGCACTGTTACCTTGCAGTTAAAGGTGTCTTTAATGAAGGGCACCGAAGACACGGTAACGCTGCAAAGTAACGTTAACAACAAGGTTCCACAGCTGGACCGTGCGCAAACCATTATGTGGTCTACCTATGAGGGTGACCTTATCCGTAACGATCCAAACCAACGGACTTTTGACTTAAAGACCGTTAACCAATCCACAGAACAGGCCGAGCTTAAACAAGCATCTGGCCAGAACTAAGAGAGAGCTTATTAATGAGTGAAGAACAAAACTTTGTCGAAACCCAGTTCTTAAATGCAGCTGCTACGCATTTACATCAATACCCTGGATGTACACCGTTTGTTGCTGTGCCTCGTGGCCACCAATTGGAAAGCATTGAAGCGTTTCAGGATAGCCCAAACCGAATTCGTAAGGCACTAAAGGTGCAAACACCAGAGTCGTTTATTCTCTATTTCAACAAATTCTGTAATGACGACAGCATGGTGGTGCTTAATGACGATAGCCAGTCGGTTACTGGCCTATTGGATTATCACGGCGTTGCTGAGCCATCTTGGTGTGAGCATGAAGTTAAATATGCCTGCCCTAAGTCGCGCGAGTGGGATACCTGGACACGTTTCAATAAACACAAATTCGATCAGCTGGCGTTCGCAGAGTTTATTGAAGAAAACATCAAAGACTTTGCAGAACCCTCTGGTGGTGAGCTGCTGGAAATCGCTACCAAGTTCAGCGTTATCCGTACAGCTGTATTTAATAGCGGTGTAAAGCTTCAGTCTGGTGAATTTGAATTTCAGTTTAGTGAGCAAAACAACAGCAAAGGTACTGTAACGGTACCCGAGAAAATTGCGATTGGCATTGCTCCGTTCCACAACGGCACTAAGTACCGCATTTCAGCCCGTTTACGTTATCGCCTACGCGATGGTGAACTGAAAATCTGGTTTGAATTAATTGAGCCAGAAAAGGTGCTGGAAGACGCTTTCAATGAAGTTAAAACCGTTATTCGTAACGGCATTGACAAAGTAATGATGATTGAAGCGGCCGCTTAATCCCCAGCAGTAATTACTGACAGCTCATTCATTGAGTGGGCTGAATTGTAGGTACTGCCATAGGAAATTCAGATGGAACAAGAAGAAGCTGTATTTTTTACACATGCAGAGCTAACCCAGCTTAACCGCATATTCAACATCATTGGTGAAGAAACCTTACGCGCTAACTATTTCACTAAGTCAGATATTGAAGATGTGTATTCGGTACTGGAGAAAGTACGGACAGCGAAAGAAGACTTGGAGTTAGCCAGAGCCCATGCATAAACAAAGTAAAGTAGATTCAGCATTGGAAGCGCTGACCAATATCTTAATTGGTGCCGGCGTAGCTCTGCTATCACAGATTATCTGGTTTCCGTTAATTGGTAAGCACTTTACGTTTACCGAGAACCTGGCTACTACCGCATTTTTCACATTCGTTAGTTTTACCCGCAGTTATGGCATTCGCCGGGCATTTAATGGCCGCAGCGTTTACCAGTTAATTAAAGGTAAGTGGCTATGAAGAACCGGAGCCAGCAAATAAACCAAAGCAGCTTAAATGTGGAGTTATACACACCGCCAGAAATTATCCAAACGGCCAGGGCTGTATTGGGTGAAATAGATCTAGACCCAGCATCCAGTGAAGTGGCAAACCAACGTGTTAAAGCTAAGCGCATATTCACAAAGGCTGATGACGGTCTTCTGCAGAACTGGGCAGGTAATGTCTGGATGAATCACCCTTGGGGAGCAAGGGAAACAGCATGCAAGAAAAACTGCAAAAAGAAGTCATGCATAAAGCGTGGCCACCATCTTGATAAAGAGTTACCTGGTAATGCTGCTTGGATTAATAAATTGGTCAGCGAATACGAACGAGGAAATGTAGACCAGGCTCTTTGTATTACGTATGCGAGCACTGGGGAAGCATGGTTCAAACCGTTGAAACGTTACCCATTGTGTTTGCTGGATGGACGAACCAGTTTTTACACGCCAGAAGGCATAAAGCTTAGCCAAAACACTAAGGGGTGTTCGGTTGCTTATCTCGGTAAAAACATTAGTGCGTTCTACAGGTGCTTTTCATCATTTGGTGGCGTGATGCTACCAGCAACTATGTTAGGGAGTCTATGAATGGGTGAATGTGAAGACTGTGGCGCACCTGCCAAACATGATATTTGCGGCCACTTGATGTGTGATGAATGCGAAGAGTTCGAAAGAACCTTTGATATCGACGCTTACGAAGAAGAAAAGCGCCAGCGAATTGCTGAAGAGAACGAGTATTAACAATTAGAAGGGAAGGTTAAATGAAAAAGCTATGTATTTATCACGGTAACTGCGCTGATGGTTTCGGCGCTGCCTGGGCAGTTCGTCATGCGCTGGGCGATGATGTTGAATTTCACGCTGGCCACTATGGGCATGAGGCACCAGAAGTCACCGGGCGCGATGTCATCATGGTTGATTTTAGTTATAAGCGTGATGTGTTGGTAAAAATGGCGATGGCTGCGAACAGCGTTACCATACTTGATCACCATAAATCAGCAGAGTCTGATTTGGTGGACTTACCCGGGAACGTAACCGCCATTTTCGATATGAACCGCAGTGGCGCAATGATGGCTTGGGAATACTTTAATAAAGGTGAGGCGCCTTGGCTTATCAAACATATTGAAGACCGCGACTTATGGCGTTTTAAGCTGGCAGGCACCAAAGAAATTCAAGCGGCAGTGTTTAGCTACCCATACGACGTTGAAGTGTGGGACCAGCTAATTTTAGAACGAACCACCGAATCTCTTTTTGAGGAAGGCGTAGCGATACTGCGCAAGCACATGAAAGATGTAAACGAGCTTATTCGCGTTGCTGCGCACCGCACTGTCATTGCAGGCTACAACGTACCGGTGATGAATGCGCCTTACTTTTTCAGTAGTGAAGCTGGAAACATCATGAGTGAGAACGAGCCATTCGCTGCATGTTATTACGAAACCGAAAAGGGCAGGGTATACAGCCTGCGTTCTCAGGAGTACGGCGTTGACGTATCAGTAATAGCTACCTTATTTGGTGGAGGTGGCCATAAGAATGCTGCTGGCTTTCGAGTGGGTTTTGATGAAATACCTAGTCTAGCTGAGGTGGCGTGATGGCAACACTTCTCTGGAAAACCAACAAAGAAACTCCACCGCCGTTCAATAACGTTGCTTACTTTGAGCGTTCGTGTGATCCATTTAACCCAAAGAAGCTGCAAGCCGCCCTGGATAAAAACGTTGATGCTTCAGATGTCCCTGAATCTGGGTGGATGGGTATTGACTGGGGAGAGAACCCAATCTGTTTTATTCCTGATGGTACCGGGTTCACTCTGCCACAACCTGAATTTGAATTGACCAAGGGCTATTTCAAAGACGGACGCATGTTTGCATATCCAGTTGCTGAATACGCCGAAGAGCTTAAACAGCGCCATGCTGCAGAATTAGCAAAGCGGAAAGCAGCATGAATCTAACTTTGATAGCAGCTGAAGCAATGCTTGGTAATGGTTGGTATACAGCTGCTTCACTTGGCGCCGAGATAGGCTTATCTGCAAAAAGAGCGTCAGGATTGTTGTTCAATATTCGCAGCTCAAAGAAATACCAAGTTGAGGTAACTGACCTGCCGAATAGACAAGTGAAGGTAATAGCTATTGATGGCAGAACTAAACGTAATTTTGACTTATGGCGAACTGCTATTTTTGGCTGCAAAGCGGCCTGAATAGGCTTTAACGAAAAGATCCTGGTTATGGATATTGAAAAAATATTTGCAGAGCGATTTAAAACCGGAGTTACCCGGCGCTCAGATGAATTTAAAGCTGGGTACATGGCCAGCCTGAAATTTGAGTCTAATGGCGAAAGGATTATCAATCCATACCGGATTGGTACGGCGCAGGCTGATGCCTTTTGGGCCGGTGCGTTTGAACGCCGGTTTGTTGATTACCCAATCCATGGTGATTTACACAGCCTGTCTGACATGCAAATGATGGTCGATATGTACGAAAAATTGCAAGGAGCACCCAATGAGGCATGACTCACTTAAGCCAGGCGACATATTTGGCCGATTAAAGGTTTGCGGTTATAGCCACACATCAAAAAGGAAGGATGGCCGCGCTGGTGAACGTGTTATGGATTGCGAATGTGCATGTGGCAACAAAATAAAAGTTAAAACATCAAACTTAAAAAGCGGCAACACGAAAAGTTGCGGGTGTCTGCATAGCGAGAGAACTGTGCAGTCAAACAAAAAACGTGCTGCATAAATAACTTTCACGAAAAGGGAGATTAAAAGATGGCCGAAGCGAGTTTAACTCTGAAGATAACCTTAAAATGGTACGCAAAGCCCGTTCTGTATTTCTGTGTCTTTTTCAAGCTACCGATTCCTAAATGGGTGTTTAACATTCACCCTGTAAAGAACGGGTAAAAATCGATAATGTTACTGAATTATGAGCTGTTTATGTTTACTTTCTGTGCCCCGGGGGACGCAATACAATGAATACGGCATTACTACTGATGGCCCAGTTTGAAAAAACTACCGTACTATTGGAAGAGATCTGTGAAGACTATTTTGGTTGTGCCAGGCATACTGCTATACAAAAAGCCAAAGCCGGTACACTACCGGTTCCTGCATTCCAAATTGGTACCGGTCAGAAAGCCCCCTGGTTTGTGCATGTAAACGATCTCGCAGTATTGATAGATAAACAGCGAGAGCTTGCCAAGCAGGAGTGGATAGGAAAGGCTGCGTAACTCACTTAAATCCAAAGTTCAATCTTATATTTATTGACTTATTTGCTCCTATCACTGATTATTAGTGAATGCAACATATAAAAAATATGCTGCTTAAAACCCGTTTATTGCGGGTTTTTTGCCCTTTAAATTAACCTTTTCACTACATATGGTAATAATTAAAACAAAAATGACTACATGTAGTGTTTGTTGTTTGAAGTGGGATTTATAAAAACAGGATGGTGGCTATGAACAAACTAAAACATGAATCGTTGAGTGAAATACAGGGAAGAATTTGCAATGGTGTTAGCGAGCCGTTAGTACGTTCGAGCGTAGAATTTAGTACCGTTGATAATGAAGATTTTTTCAAGGTAGAATACGTAAAAGCAACTATATCTAATTCTACAGTTTTAAAAGAAACCCCAACGATCGTTAATAGTACTTGCTTATTGTAGGCTATTTAAAATAGCAATAGATGCAGCCCGTCCTTTGGCGGGCTTTTCTTTAAATGGAATTTGAGAGGAACTGCTGTGCCCAGTTTAAATGAAGTATTACAGTCAATTACTGCACTTTCGGCGCAAGGTGTTCAGAGTGCACCTGATATAATAAGGCATCAAAAGTTAGAGAACCTGGCACGCCACACTGATAGAAATGTTATCTGCTATTATTCTGGCTGGCTTAATGTCAATGGCAAGCAACCACCAAATCTATCCATTGATGATTTAGATAAAAATGGCTTCATGAATACTGTAGAGGGTATGGATTGTGACAAAGGGCTAGACCTTGTTTTACATACTCCCGGTGGTTCAGTAACAGCAGCCGAATCGATAGTCTATTATCTCCGCAAGAAATTTGGAGAAAATATTCGCGCTATAATCCCACAAATGGCTATGTCAGCCGGTACTATGATTGCTTGTGGCACAAAAGAAATTATTATGGGTCATCAATCGTGCATTGGCCCATTTGATCCATCGATTAAGGGTGTTTCAACATTTGCTGTAATGGATGAATTTGCCAGGGCTTCTGAAGATATTAAAAAGAATCCTCATAACCTACCGCTTTGGCAACAAATGATATCGAAATACCCTCCCGGGTTTTTAGAAGAATGTGAAAGGGTTATTGAGCTCGCAACATCCATTGTGCCTAAGTGGCTGAAAGAAAATATGCTAAAGGCTCACGACCCAGAGGCTCAAGAGTTGATCACTAAGCAAATTATCAATCATCTTAATAATCCAACTGAGACAAAAGAACATAGTCGTCATGTTCATTTTGATAAAGCCAAAGAGTTGGGACTTGTAGTTACTCAACTAGAAGATGATCAGGTGTTGCAAGACTTAGTACTGACATTACATCATGCGTATATGTCCACTTTACTGTTAACCCAGACATCGAAGCTGATTGAGTCTCATACTGGAAAGCGGTTTATTTTAAAGTACTAAGCGATATAGGAGGCTATGGTAAACGTGCTATAGCCTTGTTTCAGTCATGTGGAATCTACCCGTTCATCTATTTATCTGCCTATATCAAAATTACTAAGTCCTTAATGATTTTGATTTTTTTGTCAAGAAGTTTAAGTTTCCTATTTGGAAACCAATAATTCGAGTCAAGCATAAAAACCTGTTGCGTTAGCCAAAAATATGATTAAGGTATCTTACCAGCTCAAGAAAATTCGCTGGTAAATCTTCCGCTACTTTTCTTTGGGTTGGAATTCATCCAGGCAGAGGAAAGGCTCTTACAAGCACTCATATCTTCCATTGAATTCCATCGTTCCCGATTTGTTGCGCGGTTTAAGGACCGTGATACGTTGATATTTCAGTTGCCGAATACGCCCGGCACTGAACATTAGCAAGTTGGGTAATTATTCAGACCATTAACGGAGTAAGTACGCATGAGTACCATTGGTAAAGACAGTGTTGCAGAGATTCAGAATACAGTAGAGGAAATTAAACGTTTAGCGGCGGAGGCCAAAAAAACCGGGCATCCATTTGCACCGGCATTGGTTGTTCAGGTTGAGTTTTTAGCGGCTAACTTTGAACAGCTGAAAGCGGCATGAAACATCAAGCGTCTTTTTCATGCAACCGGTTAGGGAATAGCTCGGTATATACCTGCCATAAAGTATTGATGTTGCGATGCCCGGTTACCTGGGCAACCTCATCAATACTGTATCCCTTTTCAAATAATCGGCTGGCACCTTCACGGCGTAAATCATGGTAACGAAGATCTTCAATACCCAATGCGTTACGCACTCGTTGGAACCCGGCCGTGACCGATTTTGCATTATAGGGAAATATGCGCTCTTGATCTCTTTGCTGGCTCTGGAGGATTTCCCACGAACCACCGAGCAGGGGAACTAACATGTGGTTACCGCTTTTCTTTCGCGGGTCTTTACGGTTTCGAACTAACACAGCTTTCTGTGCTTCGTCTACATCAGACCATAAGATAGAACACACCTCTCCTATACGCATACAAGATAGAATAGAAAAGTCCAGAATATCAAGGTATGGGATTTTGCTCTCTCTGTGTGATTCTCGCGTTTTCAGGCCTTCTTTTAATTTTTCTATTTCTATGGAGGTAGGGCGGCGCGTTCGCCGGTTGCTCTTACCAATTAACTGCATGTCGTGCAAAACAGGGTAGGCATCAACTATACACTGATCGTTAATGTCATAACCCCAAGTTGGCTTCGCTATCTTTAGCACACCACGTATATAACTTACATCATGGCTTATAGTAGCCTTGCCGGTACCTGATTCCTTTCGTTGCTTACAGTGCTCAATAATATGTTTAGACTGCAGTTCGAAAATATTAACTTTGGCTATGTCACAGTCGGTAAGCATTTCTAACACTTTAAGCTTGGTGCGTTTAAGCTCAATGTGCGGATCATCCAGGTACTGCTGGATTAGTTTCCCCAGTGGTACATCAGTTTCCCCTGCCTGGTAGCCGTTAACTTCTATGTCATTTACTTTACGCTTTCCCCATTCTTTGGCGGTAGCCTGTTTGGAAAACATACGCGACTCGTTGTAAACTACTACACCTTTTTGCTTAACGCGCACTAGACATAGGTACCGGGGAGTACCATCAGCCTTTGTTCGTTTACTAATACTGAATGAAGCCATAGGGGGAAACTAAATTTTAGGTTTCCCTATAGTTTCCCCGACAACTAAAAAATGTCAAGAAATGCTAAGAAATACTAAAGAATCATACAGTGATAAAAGCCAGTAAAAACATGTACTATCCAGATTCCTCAAGGCCTGCAATAGATAGGCGGATTTCCGTAGCGCCCATGCTGGACTGGACAGACAGGCATTGCCGGTACTTCTTGCGGTTGATATCCCGCCACACTCTGCTGTATACCGAGATGGTCACCAGCGGCGCAATTATTTATGGCAAGGGCGACTATCTTGGCTTTAACGAAGAGGAGCATCCTGTGGCGGTACAACTTGGCGGCTGCGATCCGGAGCATATGACACAGTGCGCGGTTAAGTCACAGGAATACGGCTATGATGAAGTGAATATCAACGTTGGTTGCCCTTCCGATCGGGTAAAAAACGGCAGCTTCGGGGCTTGTCTGATGGCCCAGCCCCAGGTGGTGGCAGATTGCGTAAAAGCCATGCAGGCCGAAGTGGATATTCCGGTTACTGTTAAATGCCGGATTGGCATTGATGATATGGACGAGTACGAAGACTTCAGCCGGTTTATTGATGTGGTGGCCGGCGCCGGGTGCGATACGTTTATTGTACATGCCCGTAAAGCCTGGCTGCAGGGACTCAGTCCGAAAGAAAATCGCGATATTCCGCCACTCAACTATGAGCGGGTGTACCAATTAAAATCGCAACATCCCGAACTGAACATTTCAATCAACGGCGGTATTACCAGCCTGGAGCAGGCCGAAGGGCACCTTAATCAGGTCGATGGCGTAATGATTGGCCGTGAGGTTTATTCAAATCCCTACATTCTGGCAGAGGTTGATAAGCGCTTTTACGGCAATACTGCGCAGCCGCTGGACCGCGCAGAGATTGTCCGCTTAATGCAGGCTTATATTGAGCGCCAGGATGCACCGTATTTTAAACCCTGGCATGCCGCCCGACATATGCTCGGCCTGTTTCAGGGGCAACCGGGTGGCAGAGTGTGGCGACGCTACCTGAGTCAGAAAGGCACTGGCAAGAATCCGGATCCGAATTTGTTGATGAATGGTTTAGCGGCAATGCAGGAAACCGCATCGAAAGCTATTGAGTATCAAACTAAAGAGGTTGGTTAATTTCACAACCTTATTTGGTTAAATTAACCAATAGTTGGTACGCTTCTTTTTTGTACGATAATTGGCATGCCAACACTAAAATTAAAAATCAATATATTTCAATTGCTTAAAATTTTTTGAAAGAATGGCACAGGTTTCGCTATCTAGTGTGTAACAAATCACTTGTTTAACTAAATAGAGGAAACACCATGAAAATCAAATCAATCATCATTACTTCAGTCGTTGCTTTAGGTCTGTCTGTAAGTGCTCAGGCAAATGCCCAGGAATCAGCAGTAGAGCGTTTAATGAGTAGCCTGATCTCCAGCGCAGTATCAGTAACTCAGGCCGAAATTAGCCGTGAAGTTCAGCAAAATATTGCTAATGCCACCTATCATGTATCACTGTCTGATGCGCCGGTAGGTAAAGTCTCTGTACAGGAACTGGCTGCCAATACTGAGCAAAACAACAAACAGGCTGATAGCGAGTAACAGGCGGCACTGGCTATGATGTTCAGCCATGCACTACTCGCCAGTTACGTAGTCCTTCTACCGATAGTCAGCATAGGCCTCTGCGCTCTGGTGACATCCGCGATACAAAGCTACGTACAAAGGGTCAGAAACATAAGACCCCATGTCTTACTAAGACAAATTCGAAGGCACAGGTAACCGTAAAAACGTTACCTGTTTTTTTTTGCACTGCTTTTTTCCTCTGCTAATCTTTGCTAATCCTCCAGTCTCTGTGTCCTTCTGCACGTCTTACCATAATGAATCCTTCACATCGCTGCTCTGAAGCTCTCCTATACGCCGACTGGTGCGGTTAATTGATGATTTAAACGCCTTATATGGCGTTGGATTAGGCTTTTGGTCAATTAGGCTAAGCCGTTAGTCAATTATGCCAATATGTGGTTCTGATAATTCAATATTCACTGTGAGAAACACGTGTCTTTATTTTATTTCCTTATAATCAATGGCTTATAAGTTGGCATGCGAATTGTTATATCTAAGCAAGTGTTAAGTAACTTTTTAAACAACGTTTCGCCAATCGGAGATTTAATTATGGGAATGTTCACACGTATCAACGACATCATTCAGTCTAACATTAACGCGCTGCTGGATAAGGCAGAGGATCCTGAAAAAATGATCCGCCTGATTATTCAGGAGATGCAGGAAACCCTGGTGGAAATCCGTACGCTGGCTGCGCAGCATATTGCTGAGCAAAAGCACCTTAACCGCCAGATTGACAACCTGGAAAAACGCGCCGCTCACTGGCAGGAAAATGCAGAGCTGGCAGTCAGTAAAGGTAAAGATGATTTGGCTCGTGCAGCGCTGAAAGAAAAGAAAGAGCTGGAAGCGAAGCAAGCCGAACTGCAGGAGCAGTTACAGGTAATCGATGAAGCACTGTTGAAAGTGCAGGACGATACCGGCCGTTTAAACGAGAAGTTAAACGAAGCCAAAGCCAAGCAAAAAGCGCTGGCAGTACGTCGTCAGTCTGCCTCAGTAAGAATGCAGGCCAAACAGGCAACACACAGCGACAAGTTAGATAGCGTGATGGGCCGTTTCGATCACTATGAACAACGGGTTGATGAACTGGAAGCACGGGTTGAAGCCTACGATTTAACCGACAGCGCTGCAAAAAGCTCATTACAGGCTGAGTTCGACGCCCTGGAAAAAGACGAATCAATCGAGCAGGAACTGGCCGCGTTAAAAGCGAAAAAAGTCGCGTAAACGCATGATGGTCCGCACTGTGCGGGCCTCGCAACCAACCAGGTCATTCAAGCAGGAGTAAGGTTATGAAAACTATTTATGAAAAAAAACGTGTATCAAGAGATTTAGGTCGGGCTGTTATTTCAGGTGTGTGTGCTGGTGTAGCCCGCTATGCTGACATCGATCCGGTTTGGGTTCGCGCCGGTGCCGCTTTAGGTCTAGTGTTCATGCCAATGATTACTCTGCCTGCTTATGTTGCGGCGGTGATCCTGTTACCAGGGAGAGCATAATGAAAAACTTTATTCTTGCCATCCTGATTGCCATCGTGCTGACCAAGGTTTTGGGCGGTGTAGCATCTGACTGGTTCGATTTACACCTGGTCATGGGTGACGAACTGGTAAGTGGTACGCTGGAATGGATAATTATGGCCGGAGTTGGTGTACTGTTGGTGGTTATTGGCTTTGTGGTCGCCATGAGCATTGCTGCAGCCCTGGGCATCGCTGCCATCGCGGTACTTGGCGGACTGATGTTTGCCGGACTGGGTGTGTTCTGGCCGGTATTGTTAATTGTTGCCATTGTAATGCTGGTAGGGAAGTCAAATAACGCAACAGCCTGATTCCCCCTTCGCCAGCCTTTACCAATCACCGTGGATTTACTTTCAGAGATGAACAACTTAGCATAATGAGCCATACTTTGAATGTATGGCAGCTTGTTCACCTGAAAGGCCAATCGCAAACAAGGAAAACTATGAAACAGTATTTAAATGTAAAAACCATTAGTATTACCGTAGGTGTTTTGTTTCTGCTTCTCTGGCTGGTTGGTTTTTACTGGAGTTTCGAGCCCGATACGTTCGACGTTAAAGCTAATGCCAGGGCACAAATGAGCAGCACCAATGCGCAGCCCGTCCCCGGCTATACCGTTACTACCACATTAATCACTGTTGCCGATACTCTCATGGATAAACCGGGCGGCTACTTATCAAACGACGTAATGCCCCCTTCGGTGTTCCTCGACAACATGCCCAGTTGGGAATTCGGAGTGTTGGAGATAGTGCGTGATATGTCATTATCAATGCGCAAGGATTTTAGCCGTTCACAGTCGCAATCTGTTGAAAACCCTCATCTGGTAAAAGCGCAGCCAAAATTCAACATCGACAGCCGCAACTGGTTGTTTCCTTCCGCTGAGTCGCAGTACGCTGAAGCCATTGATTATCTGCGTGAGTACCGTGGTGATCTGGCCGATCCTACGCTTGGAGATAGTCAGTTTTACACCCGGGCCGATAACCTTCGTGAATATTTAAAACAGGTTGAGAAAAAGCTTGGCAGTTTATCGCAACGACTCAGTGCCAGTGTTGAGGCGGAGCGGGTAAATACCGATCTGGCCGGTGATAAGTCGGCGTCTAACAGCACACCGCGCCCCAGTTCTATTCAAACCCGTACCAGCTGGTGGCAACTGGATAACGTATTTTATGAAGCCAGAGGGTCTACCTGGGCACTTTTACACCTGCTGAAAGCCATTGAAGTAGACTTTGCCAGTGTCCTGGAAAACAAGAACGCGTTAGTGAGTTTACAACAGATAATCAAAGAGTTAGAAGCAACTCAGCAGACTATCTGGAGCCCGATGATTCTTAATGGCAGTGGCTTTGGTATGTTAGCTAATCACTCGTTAGTAATGGCGAACTATATTTCTCGTGCAAATGCAGCCATAATTGAGTTGTCTGAATTACTCAATCAAGGATAAACGATGAAAAAACGTGTCATTGCCGCCGCTCTTGGGGCGTTATGTCTTGCCCCTGCCACTCATGCAGATACGCTGCTTGGGCTCTATGCTGGCGCTCAGGGATGGAACACTTCAACTTCGGGCGGTTTCTCAGAAACCTCTAACACGGCTGATTTTGATTTTGACAGCAGCACCAATGCATCTGTATACGTTGCATTTGAACACTTTGTACCGCTGGTTCCTAATGTAAAAGTTAGCTATCTGCAACTGGATACCGACGGTGTAACTAATCTGAATGCGGCCTTCGAATTTGAAGGCACCGTATACGAAGCCAACACGTCGTTATTAACCGATGCGAGCATCGATAGCGCCGACCTTATTCTGTATTACGAGATCTTTGATAACGATCTGGTTAGCTTTGATATTGGTGTTAACGGCAAATACATCGACGGCACATTTTATGTTGAAGATGTTGATAGCGGCGAAAGTGGTGAGGCATCGTTTAAAGGTATTATCCCAATGGCTTACAGCCGGGTGGAGTTCGGCCTGCCGTTCACTGGTTTAGGTGTTTACGCTGAAGGTAGCTATCTGAGCTTTGATGATCACGAGGTTCGTGACATTCAGGCAGCGCTAACTTATTCTTTTGTCGAGAATTTAGCTATCGATATGACCTTACAGGTTGGCTATCGCGACATCACTGTAGACATTGAAGATCTGGACGATATCTACGCCGATCTGGGCTTTGATGGCGTCTTTGCCGGTCTTGAAATTCACTTCTAGTATTTTAAGATATAAAAAAGTAATTTTAATTCTTTCCAGTTATCAAGAAAACTCATTAGCCTAGTAGTATGCAAATAAGGCTAATGAGTTATGTCAGCAAATTCTAACAACCAAAACACTTCAGTCGGTGCACCGGGAGCAATTCTGAGTGAACCGCAATGGAATGCGATCACCCAGTCGATCTCTGGGCTGAACGCACAGCAATTAACCTGGGTAAGTGGTTACCTGGCGGGTCTGGCTGCGTCCGGACAAGCGTTACCGCAAGGGCAGGCTGCAGCCGTGCCAGCGGCGGCCGGAGAAGCGCCGGTATTAACCATTTTATTCGGCTCTCAAACCGGTAATGCAAAGGGCATTGCCCAGTCGTTACAGGCAAAGGTTGAAGCGGCAGGTTACTCCAGCAAGTTAATCAGCATGGCCGATTACAAACCGCGCCAGATTAAAAATGAAACTCACCTGGCTATTGTGGCCAGTACCCATGGTGAAGGCGAGCCGCCTGATGATGCCATTGAGTTACATGAGTTCCTTGGCACTAAGAAAGCCCCTAAAGTGGATAAGCTGAAATACGCAGTG
>CEQU01107074.1_pt1 | contig 46788 bp, 40 predicted proteins | sample 531031 | NCBI WGS metagenome assembly CEQU01 (sample SAMEA2621216, study PRJEB7988) | marine metagenome | isolation source: saline water (ENVO:00002010), including
TTGAGCGAATTTGGGAAAAAATGTATGCAAATAGACATGATTACAGGCATCCTAGTTTACACTTTGGTTCAATTCTTGCAGGCATTGAGATGGCATGCTGGGACATAGTTGGAAAAGCGACAAATCAACCAATATATAATCTATTAGGAGGAAAATATTGGGAAAAACTCAGAGCATATGCGTACATGCCTAATCCTAGTTCACCTGAAGAGGCAGGTGAAATATGTGAAAAACTTATTGAAGAAGGCAATAGTGCTTGTAAAATCGATCCTTTTGGAGAGGTTCTTTACTCTTCTAGAGAATCAGGAGACAATGGATTTTCAACATTAGCTAAAAATCCTAGAGTGAGAGATATACCCTTAGAACAAATAACCTATGCAGAAAAAATATTCGAAAATATTAGAAAAACTGTTGGAAATAAAATTGAAGTTGGGATAGGTACACATGGACAATTAACAACTTATAGCGCCATAAGAGTTGCTAAAGCCCTTGAACCATACCAACCTTTTTGGTTTGAAGAGCCTGTAAGCCCAGAAAATATTGATGAAATGGCTAGAGTTGCAAGGAGCACGAGTATACCTATAGCTTCTGGTGAAAGACTGGTTACCAAATATGAATTTTCAGAACTTCTTAGAAAACAAGCAGCACAGATTATTCAAATCGATGTTGGACAAGCTGGAGGAATACTTGAGGCAAAAAAAGTTGCAGGTATGGCGGAATCTTATTATGCAGTAATAGCCCCTCATATGTATTGCGGTCCTATAGCTTCAGCTGCTGCGATTCAGGTTGATGTTTGCTCTCCAAATTTTCTAATTCAGGAAATGAACCAAGGTCCATTGCATAAAAAAATATTCAAAGAACCCTTAAAACTAGACAAGGGCTATGTAATACCCCCAACAGGTCCAGGTTTGGGTGTTGAATTAGATTACGATGTTGTTAAAAATCGAATAGTAGATAAATAATTATAAGGATAAAACTTTGTCCCACCATGAGGTAATTATTCTTGGAGCAGGTCCTGCGGGATTGGGCGTAGCTGCATCTTTAGAAGGCTGGCATCCGTATGATAATAATGGAAAAAATCTCCTCAATATAAATACAAAACATTTATCTGATAACGGAGTTAGACCAATAGCTCATTTTAGAGAATTACATCACCCAGAAGACAATACGCCATACGGATCTAATAAATTTAATTTCAAAAAAAATAGAAGGGCAGATTGGATAATTTTAAGCGATGATGCCGCTGGAGGACTCTGGAATAATGTACCTGCAAACCAATTAACGCTAGGTCCAGCAAACTGGATGGAACTATCACATTACCCTATGAAACAATACAATTGCGATAATAAAAATGACATCAATCTTAAGGAAATAATTAATAAAAAAAATCTCTTGAACTATTACAAAAAATTTTCAACAAAACTGAAATTAAATGATCATATTTATAACAATCATAAAATAATTTCCATCCAGAAAAAACAAAATGGAGATTTTACAATCTATTCGAAATTTAAAAATATAAAAAGAGAATTTTCATGTAGATATTTAGTATTTGCATTAGGTCCAAAATCAATTAAAAGACAATTAGGAGTTCCAGGAGAAAATCTTGATTATATAAATAATTCTTATACTAAACCTCAAGATTTTCCAGGAAAAAATATAACAATTATTGGCGGTGGTCGATCTTCAGATTGGGCAGCTCAAGAACTTTTTGACAACAAAAAAAACATAACTTATATAATGAGGCAAAAAAAAGAAAACCACTTAAGATTAATTCGCGAGTCGCAATTTCTCAACTATTATAAAAGATGGCATGAAATCATTTCAAATAAGGAAAGAAATATGACCATTTTATACGAATCAAAAGTTATTAGATTTTCAAAAAACAATCAAATTACATATGAAAATAATTATAAAACTCAAACAATTAAATCAGATCATGTAATTATTGAAATTGGAGGTTTACCAAATTATAATTTACTTAAAAATTTAAACTTAGAATTCCATGAAAAATATGACAATTATAGGTTCCAACTTCTTCAGATGAAAGTTCACCAACATTCTTTTGAATCTATAAATGTAGAAAATTTATATGCTTGTGGATACCTAGCACAAGGCACAGGTCTAAGTGTTATAGGCTTTCATGCAGGCAGTTTCTTAATTTCCGGGGATATACTGAAAAAATTAAATTTACTGCCTTAATGAATTAAACTCACTTACATATTGATATGCAGAAAGTGCAGATATAGCACCTTGAGATGCAGCCGTGATAGTTTGTTTTAAGTCTGTACCATCAGTTAGATCTCCCGCAGCATAAACTCCTTCAATTGAAGTTTTTTGTGCAATATCAACATGTACTTCATTAGAGATAGAGTTTAGTTCTAGTCCTAATTTTTTTGGTATTTCAATTCTTGGATCTGCTCCAGCTTCAATAAATAAACCATCAACATTAATCTCAGAATTTCCATCCCAAGGTTTTGAAATTCCTATGGTTCTTAATCCAGCTAAATCATCTCCTATTAAACTTTTGATTTCTGTATCAAATAATACTTTAATATTTTCCGTTTGCTCTAAAATTTTTAATAAAAGTGGCTCAGGCCTAGTAAATTTATTTTTCCTATAAATTAAATAAATTGTTTCAGCGTATTTGGATAATAATAAAGCCCCTTCAACCGCCGCATTACCACCGCCAACAACAGCTACAGATGATTTGTTTTTATATAGCGGAGCATCACAAGTTGAACAGTATGAAATACCCTTTCCTGTCCAAGATTCTTCATTTTCTAAACCTAATTTTCTTCTCTCGCGCCCAATACATAAAATCAGAGATATAGACTCTACCTTTGATCCATCCTCTAGTACAGAATAAAATTTTCCTGATTTTTTTTCAACATCAACTAGATTTGATGCATGTATAGGTGTATTTAGATTGTCTATTTGCTCCTTGAATTTAAGCATAAGATCAAAACCGTCAATATCAGGCTGGCCAGGGTAATTTTCTATTAGACCTCCTATAGCAGTTTCTCCTCCAAAATGCTCACCTACAATTAATGTAGCCATCTGATACCTAGAGGAATAAAGTCCTGCTGCAAAAGATGCAGCGCCTTGTCCAGCTATTAATACATCTACTTTATAGTTCTTTGTCATATTTTTCTTTCTTGTCCTAGCGAACTAATAGATTTGTTGAAAAAGTTATATACATCAGTTTATACAATTTATTTATTAGAAAACATGTATATATTTTACAAATAAGATTTATTTTATGCCTGTTATAATTTTAAAATAATAAAAAGAATTTATAATTACAAATAATATGAGTACAAAAATTATATCAAATGGAAATGTAACATCTCCTAAAGGATTTCTTGCAGGAGCCGTATTCGCAGGTTTAAAAAGTCCAGGTAAGGATAAAAAAGATATCGGAATCATCTACACAGAAAATCTTTCTAAGGTTGCAGGTACATTTACAAAAAATACGATAGTTTCGCCATCTGTGATTGTTTCTAAAAATCGAATAGAAGAATATGGAGAAGCTCAGGCTATCGTAGTGAACAGCGGGTGCGCGAACTGCGCTGTTGGAGATCAAGGCTTATTAGACGCTAAAGAAGTAACTAAAATAGCATCCAAACATTTAGGGATTGAAGATAAACACACTCTAATAGCATCAACTGGAGTAATTGGTGTAGAACTGCCAATTGCTTTAATGAAAAAATTTATACCAAAGATAAAAATTTCAAAAAGCGCAGGCGGTGATTTTTCTAATTCTATATTAACTACTGATAAAAGAAAAAAAGAAATTGCTGTAGAAGTAAAAAATAAGAATCAAAATTATAAAATTGGAGGATCTTCAAAAGGTTCTGGAATGATTCATCCAAATATGGCAACTATGTTAGCTTTTATAACTACTGATGCTAATATAGAAAAAAATTTTATGAAAAAAGCTTTGCGTGAATGCGTAAGTCTTACTTTTAATCAAATTGATGTGGATGGAGACCAAAGTACAAATGATTCAGTTTTTTTGATGGCTAACGGACAATCTAAAGGTAAAGAAATTAATGAAAATAGCTTAGGTGCTGATGAATTCTGCAATGCATTGTTACAAGTCTGTAAGTATCTAGCCACTGAAATAGCAAGAGACGGGGAAGGTGCAACTAAATTAATCGAAGTTACTGTAGAAGGTGCTAAGTCAGATAATGATGCCTTGTTGGCTTCCAGAGAATGTGCATCTTCATTACTTGTAAGAACCGCAGTTTATGGCAGAGACCCAAATTGGGGTAGAATTTTTATGGGTATAGGAAAATCAGAAATAGAATTAGAAGAATCAAAAATTGATGTATACATAAACGACATACAAATTGTAGCAGATGGAAAAGCTATCTCGTATAACACATTAAGTGTTGTAAGCGCATTAGGCGAAGATGAGGTAAGAATTAGAGTTAATTTAAACCTCGGTATAGGGTTTGGGCAAGCATGGAGTTGTGACCTAACAGAAGAATATGTGATATTTAATTCTGCATATACAACTTAAGTAATATGAAAAATTAAATAAGGAATTTGATCTTTTGGAAAACGGGAAAAAAAATACTATAGTTATTAAGATTGGTGGAAGCACTCTTGGTGAAAGTGATAGCTCGCTATCAGATATTATAAAATTTTCAAAAGAAAATATTTCTCCAATCATTGTTCATGGTGGTGGTAAAGAAATAAACAAGTGGATTGCCAAACAAGGTATTCATCCTGAATTCCTAAATGGACTAAGAAGAACCGATAAAGATACTAGGGATGTTGCTGCAGCAGTTTTATCAGGGCTAATCAACAACACTATTGTCTCAGAAATACAAAACTTAGGAGGTAATGCTACAGGATTATCAGGTATTTCAAATTCTTTATTTGAATGTAAACTATTTAGTAAAGAATTAGGTTATGTAGGTGAAATTATAAAAGTTAATTCGGATATTTTAAAAAAAATAATTAATAGTGATTCAATCCCTGTAATAGCACCATTAGGATTAAATATTTATTCAGATAAAACTGAGGACAACATTTTGAATATTAATGCTGATACAGCAGCAAGTTTTATTTCAAATAAAATGAAGTCAGAAAAAATTATTTTTCTTACTGATGTGGAAGGTATTCTTGATCATAACAAAAGACTGATATCAAAAATCACCAAATCTCAAGCTAATGAATTACTGAAATCAGGCATTATATCTGGAGGAATGATACCAAAAGTTGAAGCATGTTTAAACGGAATACAAAATGGTGGAACTGCGCATATAATTGATGGTAGAGACTCTGGAGCTTTATTGCAATGTATTGAAAATAAAATTATTGGAACAAAAATTATATAATTAATAATTAACCTGGAGAAAAAAATGTTATCAAGTAAAGAATATAAAGAATTAGAAAAAAAATATTACATGCAAGTTGTAAATAGAATGCCACCTGTTCTTATTAGTGGGAAAGGTACAGAAGTTTTTGACAATGAAGGCAATTCATATTTAGATTTCACTGCAGGATGGGCAGTGTTAAATGTAGGTCACAATCATCCAAAAGTAACTAAAGCGATTCAGGATCAAGCATCTAAAATATTGCAAATGTCTAATTTATTTTATACAACACCACAGCTTCCCTTGGCAAAAATTTTAATTGAAAACTCTGACTTAGATAGAGTGTTTTTTTGTAATTCTGGAGCAGAAGCCAATGAGGGAGCCTGTAAGGTTGCAAGAAAATGGGGCAAGAAAAAATTAAATGGAGCCTTTGAAATTATCACTACGTTGAATTCTTTTCACGGTAGAACACAAGCAATGATGGCAGCAACAGGACAGCCACATTATCAAAATAACTGGAAGCCACTGATGCCTGGATTTGTTAATGTTGAGTATAATAATTTGGAAGCAATAAAGTCTGCATATGACAAAGATAAAACATGTGCAGTACTACTTGAACCTGTTCAAGGTGAAGGAGGAGTTAATATACCTTCAGAAAATTACCTGCTTGATGTAATGAATTTTTGTCATGAAAAAAATATTCTCTTCATGTTAGATGAAGTTCAAACAGGTATGGGAAGGTTAGGAACATTTTTTGGGTACCAAAAATATAGTAATGTAGAGCCTGATGTAATGAGCTTAGCAAAAGCACTTGGAGCAGGAACTCCATTAGGAGCTTTCTTGACCAAAGAATTTTGTTCGGTTTTAGAGCCAGGAGACCACGGTTCAACGTTCGGAGGAAATGCTCTTACGACGGCTGCAGGAGCAGCAGCAGCACAAGTATTACTCGATGAAAAACTTCCAGAAATGGCAAAAAAAAATGGTAACTATTTTATGGAAAAATTAAATAACTTAATGAATGAATTTTCATTTATAACCGAAGTTAGAGGAAAAGGCCTCTTAATCGGCCTAGAAATGTCAAAAGATATATCTCCTGAAATAGTTTCTCGTTGCTTGGATAAGGGACTACTAATTAATGCAGTTAGACCAAGTATGATAAGGTTTATGCCACCACTTAATGTTACAAAAAATGAAATAGATAAATCAATTTCAATACTAATTTCAGTATTAAAAGAAATGTGAAATTATACAAGGAATAGTTTAGATGAGTAAAGAAAAATGTGTTCTTGCATACAGTGGAGGAATGGATTCTACAATCTCCACAGTATGGATACAAGAAAATTATAATATGGATGTCGTCACATTAACAGTAGATTTAGGCGCAGGTCCTGAAATTGAACGCGTTTTAGAAAGATCAAAAAAAGCAGGAGCTATAGAATCATTAGTTTGGGATGTGAAAGATGAATTTGTTACTGATTATATTTTTCCTGGACTCAAAGCAGGGGCTGTTTATGAAGATTCATATGCGTTATCAACAGCTTTAGGGAGGCCTCTTATGGCTAAAAAATTAGTTGAAGCTGCTAGAAAAGTTGGAGCAAGTGCTGTGGCTCACGGATGTACAGGAAAGGGGAATGATCAAGTAAGATTCGATGCTTCAGTAATAACATTGATGGCTGATAGTTCTCCTCTAAAAATCATAGCACCAGCTAGAGAGTGGGGCATGACAAGAGATGAAGAAAAAATGTATGCCAATAAGGCGGGATTAGAGTTGCGTGAGGTAGGAAATGATCAAAGAGTATACTCGATTGATAGAAATATTTGGGGGCAAGCAATAGAAGGCGAAGACCTAGAAGATACATGGGCTGAGCCTCCTGAAGATGCTTTTTCTTGGACAAAATCAATAGAAAATACTCCAGATAATCCAATTGAGATCATTATTGGTTTCGAAAAAGGAATCCCTGTTTCACTAAACAATAATAAAGTTTCAGGTAAAGAATTAATTGAAAAACTTAATAATTTAGCTGGAGAACACGGTGTAGGAAGGATAGACCATACAGAAAATAGGCTGGTAGGAATAAAATCTAGAGAAGTTTACGAAACTCCTGCTGCAATAGTTCTTCATAAATCAATTAAAGCACTTGAAACATTAACTCTGTCAAGAGATCAACAAAGAATGAAAAATACTATTTCTCAGATCTATTCTGACATGGTCTATGATGGAAAATGGTTTACTGAATTGAGAAGTAATATTGATGCAATGATGAATGACATGCATAAATTTACCACCGGAGAAGTAAGAGTAAAGCTTCATAAAGGAAATTGCATTGTCACTGGTAGGAGATCTGAATATTCCCTCTATGATTTTGACTTAGCAACTTACTCAACAGATGATATTTTTGAACATACTTCAGCTACTGGGTTTATTGATATATTTTCATTACCTAGTAAAACTCAAGCAAAAAATCAAACTTTTTATGACAGTAAATGATGGGATTTTTTTATGTCTAAAACTAATAAAAAAAATAATTTTACTAACAGCATTAGTGGTAATAATTTAGAAGGAGATTTCACATCTTCAATAGATATTGACAAGCAAATGTATGAGGAAGATATTAGAGGGTCAATTGCTCACACTAAAATGCTTGCTAAACAAAAAATTATTACACAAAACGATAAAGAAAAAATTATTTCTGGCCTTTTGGCGATAAAAAAGGAAATATTAAGCAACACATTTGAATGGAAATCTGGCTTAGAAGATATACATATGAATGTAGAAAGTAGACTTTACGATCATATTGGAGAAATAGCAGGTAAGTTGCACACAGCTAGGTCAAGAAATGATCAAGTTGCTACCGATGTAAGAATGTGGACTAAAAAAACATGTATACAAATAATTTCAAAGATTGCAGAATTGCAATCTTCATTTGTCAAAATTGCAGAAAAAAATATTGATACAATACTTCCTGGATATACACATATGCAAAAAGGACAACCCATTTTATTGGCTCATCATTTTTTAGCATATTACGAAATGCTTAAAAGAGATTTGAATCGTTTCAAGCAAGTTCATAGCAGTGCAGATGTAATGATCCTAGGATCAGGTGCGCTATCAGGCGTTAATTATCCTGTAGATAGAGAATGGTTAGCAAAAGAGTTAGAATTTTCAAATATTTCAAATAATTCTATGGATGGAGTTTCTGATAGAGATTTTATTGTTGAGTTCATAAATGCTTGCTCGCTAGTTATGACTCATTTATCTAGGTTTAGTGAAGAGATAATTATTTGGGCATCAGAAGAATTTCAATTCATAAAAATTTCAGATAAATTTTCAACTGGATCTAGTATGATGCCTCAAAAAAGAAATCCTGATTATGCCGAATTAATTAGAGGTAAAACAGGCAGTGTCTTTGGTTCGTTAGTTGGTATGTTTACAATCTTAAAAGGATTGCCACTAACATATAATAGAGATCTGCAAGAAGACAAAAAACATCTTTTTGAAACTGCATCTACAACACTTGAGTGCATAAATATTGCTGATGGAATAATTAATAATACAATAATCAACAAAGACATAATGCTTTCCTCAGCAAAGAATAGTTTTATTTTAGCAACTGACATAGCTGATTATTTAGTGAAAAAAGGTATCCCTTTTAGAGAATCATATGTGATTATTTCTAACTTAACAAAGGAATTAGTTAAGAAAAATATAATGATTTCTGAACTAACCATAAATGACTATAAAAAATGCTCTGAATACTTTGAAGAAGATATCCTTAATCTGAGCCTGGAAACAGCTATACAATCAAGAAATTCTGTTGGGGGAACAGCAAAATCAATTGTGGAAAAAGCCTTAAGTAAGGCAAAAAAAGAAATTAAAATAGCTACTGATCACTATGAAAAAAATTAGAATTTCACCTTCCGTTTTATCTGCAGATTTCTTGAATTTATATGACTCAATCAAAGAAATTGAAAATGCAGGTGCTGATGAGATACATTATGACGTAATGGATGGTATGTTTGTACCTAATATAACTTTTGGATTGCCTATATTAGATTCGATAAGAGCCATAACAAATCTGAAAATAGATGTACATATGATGGTAGAAGAGCCTATAAGATTTATAAATGAATTCGAGAGGAGTGGCGCAGACATATTCACTATTCATTATGAAGCATGTAAAAATATTGAAGACTCTATAAGAAAAATAAAAAAGAGTAGAATGGAAATTGGTATTTCGATAAAACCTAATACAAATGTAAAATTAATACTTCCGTATTTAGAAAGCGTTGATAGAGTATTGATAATGACAGTAGAACCTGGTTTTGGAGGACAGGCCTTTAATGAGAATATGGTAACAAAAATATCAACAATAAAAAATTATTTGATTGAAAAAAATATTAACATAGACATTGCTGTTGACGGTGGCATTAAAGTTGAAAACTCCAAAAAAGTCATAGGTGCAGGAGCCAATGTATTAATCTCAGGCACCGGAATATTCAAATATGATAAAGGCGTAAGGTCTGCTATTTCAGAATTGAGAAAAACTAATAGATAATAAATTATTCACTAGTGAGAGAAATCCCTTTTTTGTCAAGAGTTCTGATTTCTCGTGCTGTCAATTTAATTCTATACTTTTTACCACTAATTACTACCCACTTGTTTTGTAAATTAGGCTTTGACATTTTTCTGGTTGCATTAAGTGCATGGGAACGTTTATTTCCAAATAAAGGTTTTGGCTTGGGACCTAATCCCAATTTTTCTCTCAATTGATCAGATGATGGCATAAAAAATTCCTAAAATGTATATATAAATTATTCTTAATATTTTTGTAAATAACTAATTTTTTCAGCAAATAATTTGTTAAGTATTTGTTAAATTAATAGTAATATTACTATTTTATATGTAAAATAAAACTTTTTCCATGGCAATAAAAGGCAATATTAAATTAAACTCACTAGATTCGAGTAAATTAATCAGCGCTATTGAATCATTTTCAGTTGCACTTAATCTAAATACTGAAACTATTAATGCCTTAAACGTATTTCCAGTTCCTGATGGTGATACTGGTACAAATATGTACCTATCAGTTAAGTACATTTTAGAAAATTTAGAGGAAAAAGATAACAAAAAATCAATAAATGCTCTTGCAAAAGATATAGCAAAATTAAGTCTCCTAGGCGCTAGAGGTAATTCTGGTTTAATTCTTTCACAATTTTTTAAGGGACTATCTCAATCTTTAGAAAATAAAAATATTTTAGACTCAACAAGCTTTGCTAAGTGCTTAGATTATGCAACTAAAAATGCATATGATTCACTCCCCAACCCTGTAGAAGGAACAATGATTACAGTGTTTCGTGAATGTGCAGATCAAGCAAAATTAGAAATAGAAAAAAATTCAGATTTACCAGAATTAGTTTCTAATGTAACAAAAACATCCATTGAATCTGTTAGGAATACTCCCAAACTATTACCCGTTTTGGATGAAGCAGATGTGATTGATTCTGGAGGTTTTGGATTTGCCGTCATGCTTACAGCATTAATGAAATTAATAACCCAAGATAAATCTCCATTAAAAAAATTAGAAGTTCCAATGCCGGATTCTAAATCTTTTTCTGGAAAAATCAGCAAAGAATTTTTATCAGAACATGAATTAGATGAATGGGGTTTTTGTACAACATTTTCAGTAGAAGCCAATGAAGAAAAATTCGATCTAAAATCTATACAAAAAGAGTTGGAACTTTTAGGAAAATCTGTAGCTGTTGATGCTATGGAAAATATCATAAAAATTCACGTGCATGTTGAAAATTCTGATACTGCAATAACATACGGAAAAAAACTTGGAAAAGTTTCAAATATAGAAATTGGAAATATGGATAAACAATTTTTCAACATGAAAAATAAAAAATCTGAATTACAATATAATTACGAAATAGTCACATTTGCTTCTGGAGAAGGAATAGCTGAACTTATTGATAGTGCTGGATGGGGTATAACTAAGATAATTAGATTAAATAAAAATGGACTACCCTCCATATCAGAGATACTGGAAGTTATTAATAATTGTGAGTCTGCAAGCATTATTCTTATAACCAATAACCCGAATTTAATTGCAACCACAAATCAAATTAGTGACCTTACAAAGAAAATAGTTACTATTATTCCAACTAAAAATGAACAAGAAGGAGTTTCTGCACTTTTTGCATTTAATCCTGACAATGATATAAATATAAATTCAAAACTCATGAAAGAAAGTTACCTAAGCATTTCTACTGGATTTGTAGCAAAATCTAGCAGAAATGTAACTTTGAATAATACTGAGATAAAAAAGAATATGTACTTTGGAATTTTAGATAAAGTAGTGCATAATACTGGAAAAAATAAATTAGAAGTACTAAATTCTTTGATAAACGATAACATAAAAGAAGAAAAATTTATTACAATTTTTTCAAAAGATAAACTTAAAAATGATGAAGTTAAGAAAATTGAAGATTTGTTAAATAATTATGAAATTGAAATTATATATGGTGGACAATTATTACAAGATTTCTTGGTTTCGGCAGAATGAATGGATAAAAAAATGAACATAGCAGTAGTTACAGATAGTACGTCTGATATTCCCGCAAATATCGCAAAAAAAAATAAAATAACTGTAGTACCCTTAAATTTACATGTAGAGAACAAAACATATTTAGATAATATAGATATTTCGTCAGACGAATTGTATGAAATGCTACCTTCTTCGAATGTCGTACCTACTACTTCTGCTCCATCTGCTGGAACATTTATAGAAGTATATGAAAATTTACTTAAGTCATATGATCAGATTATTTCTATTCATATTTCATCAAAATTAAGTTTGACACATGACTCTGCTGTAAATGCTGCAAAAGAAATTAATAAGAAGAAAAAATTAGTTGAAGTTGTAAATTCAGAAACCGCTTCAATGGCATTAGGGCTGACTGCAATGATTGTTTCAGACACGATTAATAAAAAAAATATAGATATTCAACAAGCAAAAGATTTAAGTAAAAATTTGAGTAAAAGATCAACCTTCTTAGGTATGGTCCCTTCATTAAAATACTTAGTGAGAGGCGGAAGAATTGGTAAGGCTAGAGGCTTTGTAGGTTCATTATTAAAATTCAAACCTATACTTACAATGCAAGATGGTGAAGCTCATCCTTTGGTTAGAGTTAGAAGTGTAGAAAAAGGCATAAACAAGCTTAAAGAATTAGCCCAAGAAAATGCACCATTAGAAAAGATTTCCGTTTTATATACAACTGAAAAAGATAAAGCAGAAGAAATTGCTGAAGATATAAAATTATTTGATAAAAAAATTGACCCAGTTATTGCTCAACTAGGTCCGGTAATCGGAGCACATTTAGGACCCAATGTATTAGGACTTGGTTATATTAAGTCATCATAATACACTAATGAAAAATGTCTCCAAAAATCAAGAAATAACAGACTCATTAATAAAAGTACTAAACCATGAAGCTAAACTAAAATTTTTAGATAATTCAGTTATAGGAGGACTTGATAGTTTACTAAAAAAATCTGAAAAAATTTTACCCTGGCTTTATAATATTGAGCCAATAGCGGGGATGAGTTATAGCGCCCTAATGCCAGGAGAAAGGCAAAGATGGGCCAAAAATGTTTTACAAAGAATTAAGAATATTCAATCAAAAAAACAATCAACAAATATTAACCTAAGCAGCAAAATAAATGACCTTAAGTTTCTTCACTGGTCAACTAGAAAAAAATTACAAAATACTCGAATAAAAACATTAGGAGATGTATTTTCTTTTTTCCCAAATAGGCATATAGATTACTCAAAAAATGTTCCTATAAATCAGGTCATAGATAAAGAAATTGTCACAATTCAAGGTATTATAATAAAATCTCAAAAAGGTAAAACAAGTACAAACCTTTCATACACAAAAATACTAGTTAAAGATCAATCTGGAGTAGCAAGTTGCACTTTTTTTAGACAGCCATACTTATTTGAAAAAATGAAAAAAGGGCTATTAATTACAATTAGTGGTGAAGTTAAGAATTATAATAATTTTATTCAATTTAATAATCCTGACTACCAAATACAAAATGATTCAGTGAGCAAATATACTCATGCAGGTAATTTTTTACCAGTATATCCACTATTAGACGGGATACCTCAGAGAACTATTAGAAATACAATAAGAAAGTCTCTTAGTAATGAATCTAGGCTTATTGTTGATTTTATACCTGATGATATCTTAAAAAGAAATAACTTTTTGCCATTAAAAAAAGCATTCGAAAAAATGCATTTTCCTGAAAATTTGGAGGAACAAAATCAATCAAATAGAAGATTAGCTTTTAATGAACTATTTTTATACCAATTACTTGGTTTGAAAAGAAAATATCAATGGCAAAAAGCAGAAAATAGTATAACTATATCAAATCAAGAAACGGTAACCTCATTCATAAATTCGGTGAAATTTATACTAACTAATGATCAGATATTGTCAATTAATGAAATAATGAATGATATTAATTCAACAACTCCAATGTCAAGATTATTACAAGGAGAAGTAGGAAGTGGTAAAACTATAGTTGCAATTTGTGCTTTATTAGCAACTGTTTCAAGCGGATATCAAGCATTAATGATGGCTCCGACAGAAGTTTTAGCTGAACAACATTTTATTAATATCATTAATGAATTAGGGGGTAAGCAAACAAATAACCTTTATGAGAATTATGTTTATGATATTTATTTACCTGGTGAAAAAAATAAAAATCTTAATCTAATATTACTAACAGGAAGTATTAAGAATAAAACTAAAAAAGAAATAATAAGATTAATAAATAATGGGAAAAATAATATAATAATTGGTACACATTCTTTGATTCAAGAAAAAGTTAATATATCTAATTTAGGAATAGTAATTGTAGATGAACAGCATAAGTTTGGAGTTGAGCAAAGAAAAATACTTACATCAAGAAGTCCTCGTCCCCATCTATTAGCTATGTCTGCAACTCCTATACCTAGAACTTTGTCATTAACAGTATATGGAGATTTAAACGTATCCACATTAAAAACATTACCTAAAGGCAGGTCCAAAATAGAAACATATACCGCAGAAAAAGAATCTGAAATTCAATACGCACACAATAAAATTATTGAAGAAGTAAGAAATGGTAGGCAAGCCTTTATAGTTTGCCCTTTGATCGAAAAATCTGAATCAATAGATGCTGATTCAGCAATAGAAACCTACGAAGTCTTAAAGAATGGCATTTTTAGTAAAAATAAAATTGGGTTACTACATGGGAAGATGAACATTACAGAAAAGCAAGAAATTATGAAAAAAATGAGAAATAAGGAAATAGATATAATTGTTTCAACGCCTGTGATTGAAATTGGAGTGGATATTCCAAATGCAACCTGCATGGTGATCATGAGTTCAAATAGATTTGGACTTGCTCAGTTACATCAAATCAGAGGAAGAATAGGTCGGGGGAAAAATAAAAGTTTTTGCTTTCTTTTTTATAAAAATACTAATGAAAATTCAAAAAAAAGGATTGAAGTTATCACCAAAAATAATGACGGTTTCAAAATTTCTTATGAAGATATGAAATTACGTGGGCCTGGTGCATATTTAGGTACAACTCAAAGTGGATGGAATGAACTAAAATTTGCAAATATTGAGGATGAAAACTTGATTAAATTATCAAAAAAAGAGGCAGAATATTTATTTTTTGAGAATAAAAAATTTATAATAAAGAATGACGAACTAATTAAACAAATTAAAGCGCTAGAAATAAAAATTAATAACTAAAAATGGAAAAAGATATAAAAAACATCATTTCAGATTCTCTAAAAATAAATGGTGGAGAATATAGAGAAATTCGTATTGAAGAAAATAATTCTACAAGGATAACTTATAGAGGTGATTCAAGGGAAAATATTTCAATCAATTCAGGTATTGGGGGATGTGCTAGAGTTTACTCAAATGGAGGGTGGGGATTTAGTAGTTTTAATGATATATATCAGTCAAAAAATAAAATGGCAGAAGCAATTTCTTTATCTAAACTTAACAGTAGCAAGTCAATAGATTTTGAAAAAAACTCAGTGGGTAAGGTTTTATTACCAGCAAGATCAATAAAAAACCCAAAAAATATTTCTCTTAACGAAAAAATTAATATTTTAGAGCATTACAAAGATTTGATAGTTAATAAAAAAAATATTAATGGTTGTGAAATTTCTTATGGAGACCTTGAAAGAAAAGTTATTTTTAGTGATACTCTAGGAAATGAAATTGAGCAAAGTTTTATTCATGTAATTCTTAGAATTTCTGCTAATAGTACTGACGGGAATGAGATGCTCCAATCTGGATTTTCTATCGGCTCATTAGGGGACTTTAATATTGTAGAAAACTTAGATAAAGAGGTAAATGAATGTGTAGCTAAGGCACAAAAATTAATAAATGCAAAAAAAATAGAAGGTAAGGAATCAACCGTAATTTTAGATCAAATTTTAGCTGGTGTTTTCGTCCATGAAGCTTTTGGGCATTTATCTGAGGCAGATAACGTATATGAAAATGAAAGACTAAAAAAAATACTGAAACTTGGTACAAAATTTGGAAACAAGGACCTTAATATTACTGATGGTGCTAAAATTCCAGACCTACGAGGATCATATGAATATGATGATGAGGGGACTCCGTCTACAAAGACTCCATTAATTCGAGATGGAGAATTAGTTGGAAGATTACACTCTAAAGAAACCGCGTCAAAAATGAATGAAAAAAACACAGGTAATGCCAGAGCTATATCTTATTCGTATCCACCAATTGTAAGAATGACTAATACAATTATAGAAAATAGTACTAATAATATAAAAGATATACTCAAAGATACAAAAGATGGACTATATGTTAAGAATTGGTATGGTGGGATGACTCAGCATGAGATGTTTACCTTTTCGTCTGCCGAAACATATAAAATAGAAAATGGAGAAATCAAAGAAACTTTTAGGCCAGTAAAACTTACAGGAAATCTATTCAATACTCTAAAAAATATAGACGGAATTGCTGATGACTTAATGATTAACCAAGGTGGAGGATGTGGAAAAGGTGGACAAATGCCATTACCTGTATCAAATGGCTCTCCTCATATTCGAATTAATAATTGTTTAGTGTCCAGCGGGTAAAAATATGGAAAAAATTAAAAACTATTTATCTGGAAAGTTTGATCAGTACGAAATTTATAGCTCTCAAAGTAACTCTAAGAGTATATCTTTTGAGTCAAATTCGCTTAAAGAAATTTCGTCTAAACAGTCTCAAGGTACAGCTATTAGAGGAATTAAAAATTCTGATCTAACCTTTGCATCTACTTCGAGCACAAAGGCTGATAACTTTATAAAAGTAATAGAAGAACTCTCCGGTTATCCAATATTTGCACCAATTAATTTTCCTGAACTAGCAAAAAAAGATATACAAGTTCAGCTATATTCTAGTGATACTTATGAATTCCCAAATGACTATTTAATTGATCAAATAAAATTATCAAGGGATAAAATACTCAAACTATTTCCAGATGCCCTTTGCGATTCGGGATTTAATCTCATTGAATCAGAAAGCAAATTAGAAAATTCTAACGGTTTAGAAATAGTGACAAAGCAATCCTACTCAGGCTTTTATGTATCAGTACAGATTATTAATAATAAAGATATGCTTAATATTTACGATGGTTCTTCGTCATCATTAATTATCAATAAAGATCAAATAACAATTATTACAGAAAAAATAATTAAGTATCTAAAACTTGGGCAAAAAATCGTTGACCCTCCTAAAAGTGGTTGTTCAGTAGTATTCACTCCATCAGGTCTTTTACAATCGATAATTTCACCGTTATTAGTTTCTTTTAATGGTAGTAATATAGCAAAAAATCTATCAAAGCTTACAAATAAAGAAAATAATAAAATTTTAGATGAAAAAATTTGTATATATGATGATCCATCTATAGATTATAGTCCCGCATCAAAAAATTACGATGATGAAGGTGTGCCATCTCAGAAATTCGACCTTATAAAAAATGGGAAATTTATCTCAGGGTATTATGATCTAAAATCATCTAAAGAAGCAAAAAGGCAAACAACAGGTTCAGCAGGGCGTTCAATCAACTCCCAGCCTACTCCGACAACCTCAAATATTTTCATGGAAAAAGGGAAAGATAAATTAGACAATATAATAAAATCTATTGATGATGGAATATTAATCGATAGCTTACTAGGTGCCGGGCAAGGAAATGAATTATCTGGAGACTTCAGCGCAAATATTTCATTAGGATACAGAATAAAAAATGGCAAATTAATTGGCAGGATAAAAAATACAATGCTTTCTGGTAATGCTTTTGATGCTTTGTCAAAAATAAATCACCTAAGCCTAGAAACAGAAAATATATTTGGAACAATTAATCTACCTTATCTTTGTACAAATAATGTAGAAATTTCCTCATAAAAATTTTACTATATTATAATTATAAAAGCTAAACAATAATCATGAAGAAAAAAATACCTACAACATTTACTCCCCCTCCAAATCTTACTCGAGATAAAAAAGGCCTCATTATAGTAAATACTGGTAACGGTAAAGGAAAAACTACAGCAGGATTTGGTGTAATTCTAAGAGCCTGGGGTAGAGACATGAAAACACTGGTAGTCCAATTCATTAAAAATGAAAAATCAATGTATGGTGAACAGCTTGCTGTCTTAAAATTGGGTATAGAGCTTATTACTTCAGGTAGAGGTTTTACTTGGACATCGAAAGACCTAAGCGAGGATGAAGATTTAGCTCAAAAAGGATGGAACATTTCTAAAGAAAAAATTCTTTCTGGAGACTACGATGTAATACTTTTAGATGAAATAACATATCCAATAAATTATGGGTGGATTGATATTAATGACGTACTCGACACCCTAAAGAAAAAGCCTGAAATGCTACATGTAATACTAACTGGAAGAGATGCAGATAAAAGAATTCAAGACTGCGCTGATCTAGTGAGTGAAATGAAGGAGCACAAGCATCCTTATTCGGATCAGGGAATTATTGCACAAAAAGGTATTGAGTTTTGAGTTCAATCAAAACAATAACTAAAAACACCAAATTCAAGCCTGTAGATTATTGGGCTAAAATCCCCCATGGTATATGGATGAGAGAGGCAACATCTGTTGCTGTTGATAAAGATGATAATGTTTATGTATTTAACAGAGGAAATCAACCAGTTTTAATTTTTGATACAAATGGAAATTTACTTAATATGTGGGGCAACGATAATCTAGATAATAATATAAGAATAATAACTGATTCTTATGGTAATTCAATGCAATTTTGGAAAACTTGGTTTACTAGACCCCATTCAATTACAATTGATCACGAGAATAATATTTGGCTAGTTGATGATTCCGGAAATCAAATACATAAAATGAGTAAAGAGGGGAAAAATTTACTCACAATAGGTGATGGCAAAAAAGCGCCAGCTCAGAGTGGTAATATGTTCAATCAGCCAACTGATGTAGTTGTATCAAAAACTACAAATGAAATTTTCATCTCTGATGGTTACGGAAATTCAAGGATTCATAAATTAGATAAAAATGGAAATCTCATTAAGTCTTGGGGAAAACCTGGAACAGATCCAGGTGAATTTAATTTACCACATAATTTAGCATTAATTGATGATAAAGAAGTTATCGTATGCGACAGAGAAAGTAATAGAATTCAAATTTTTGATACTGAAGGAAATTATATAAGGCAATGGTTTGTTCATAAAGCAGTGGCTGTTGAAGTTATTGGTTCAGGTGAAAATGCAAGGTTATTTATAGCTGAACAAGGCCCAACAACAGGATCACCTCAAAGAGGTGTTGAAAACGTAGGAAACAGAATTGGAATTTATGATCGATACGGAAATAGGATTAACCGTATAGGTTCAAAAAAATTTGGAGAACATTCTGATGGTTTCTTATGGCCACATAGTCTTGCAATAGACAGCATGGGAAGTATATATATTGCTGAGGTGTCTTATACTGAATGGGGAAAATACCAAAACCCAAAAAAAGAAATGATTTCACTTAGAAAATGGATAATAATATAAATAATTTGGTGTAAAATCTAACAAATTAAGGATCTTGAAAATGAAAACAGTAACAATAAATAATGTAAAAACAATATTAACTGAACCAGATAATATAAGACTAGTTATAGTAAAAATAGAAACATCAGAACCAGGATTATATGGTGTTGGCTGCGCGACTTTTACTCAAAGACCAACAGCAGTTGCTGCTGCTATAGATGATTATCTAAAACCATTTATATTAGGTAAGAATGTAGCTGATATTGAGGATATATGGCAATCATCTTATGTATCTTCCTACTGGAGAAATGGGCCTGTATTAAATAATGCATTATCAGGTGTAGATCAAGCATTATGGGATATCAAAGGCAAGATGGCAAATATGCCTGTATACGACTTACTTGGTGGTAGAGCAAGAGAGGCCGCCCCAGTTTATGTTCATGCATCAGGAAATTCTGTAGAAGAGGTTGGAGACCGTGTTGAAAGTTTCGTTGAAAAAGGATTTCATCACATAAGAATTCAAATGACAACACCAGGTTATGCAACATATGGTAATGGTAAATCAAATATTCCTCAATCGGAACAAGCAGCACCTGATAAAAAAAATGTACTCGAAGGTCCTATACCTACAGAAAGTTTTTTAAGAGAATATAAGGAAGGAAAAACATACACTCATCCAGGAGGTATTTTTGAACCCAAACCATATATGAGATCTGCACTTAGTTTGTTTGAATATATCAGAGAACGATTTGGTTACGGCCTAGAAATTCTTCATGATGTGCATGAAAGAATCCCTCCAATTTTAGGTGTATGGTTTGCAAAGGAAGTTGAAAAGTATCAACTATTTTTCTTAGAAGATCTATTCAGCCCTGAAGACAATGAGTACTTCAAGATGGTCAGAAATCAAACATCAACTCCTATTGCGATGGGTGAACTTTGGAATAGCCCACATGAAATAATACCGATGATTAAGGATAGATTAATTGATTTTATAAGAATTCATATGTCTCAGGTTGGAGGAATAACACCAGCAAAAAAAATTACTGCAATGGGTGAATTATTTAATGTTAGAACAGCATGGCATGGTCCTGGCGACACTTCTCCAGTGGGGCATGCGGCTAACTTAATGTTAGACATAAATGCATATAATTTTGGTATACAAGAAGCTGCAATCCCTGGAGAAAAAACAAAAGAAATGTTTCCAGGTTTTCCAGAAATAAAAAATGGTATGATGTGGCCAAACGGGAAACCAGGATTAGGCATTGATATAGATGAAGAAATGGCGAAAAAATTTCCATTTAAGGAAAGAGAATTTGGTGGAGCCTGGGACACTGTTAGAAGAGCTGATGGTTCAATGGTAAAACCGTAAAATTTTATGGGTCTAACTAAAAATAACGTTTCAATGGTACCTAAGTTTACCTTTGCCCAAGATTTAGAAACTCAAAAAAATCAACTAAAATCCAATATATTAGTTAAGCGTTTTTCGAAATCAAGAAAAGATTTTTCTAAGGATAAATACAGGCCAAATTATCATTATGTTAGTCCTGAAAGTACAATGAATGACCCTAATGGACTATGTTTTTGGAATGGACTTTGGCATTTATTTTATCAGGGATATCCTCCAGAAGATCCCAGGCAGCACTGGGGTCATGCTATTAGCAAAAATTTAATTCACTGGGAAGATTTACCATATGCAATATATCCTAGTCCTGAAAAAGCATGCTTCTCTGGATCAACGCTTGTTGAAGAAGACAGAGTAATAGCAATGTATCATGGAACAGAGGAAGGAAATATGATTGCTACTTCAAATGATCCATTATTACTTAATTGGGATAAAATTACGGGGAAGTCAGTAATACCAATAAATAAGCCTGATGGATCATCTTGGCCATATAGGGTATTTGACCCCTGTATATGGAAAGAGGGTAATGCTTATTATGCACTTTCAGGAGGAACCTTACCTCATAAAAATTCCAAAAGAAGAACAAGGGCAAATTTTTTATTTGAATCGAGAGACTTAAAATCATGGAAATATTTACATCCTTTTATAGAAGGAGATATTTTCACAATTATTGGTGATGATGGTGCTTGTCCATATTTTTGGCCAATAGGAAATAGATATATTCTTCTTTTTTTTAGTCATATGAGCGGGGGACAAAGCTTAATTGGAGACTATGATAAAAAGAAAAAAAAGTTTTTAGTAACATCTCATCATAAATTCAACTTTGGGTCTGCTTTCCCTGGAGGTTTACATGCCCCTTCTGCTACACCAGATGGGAATGGAGGAATTATTGCAATTTTCAACATGAATCCTGCAAAAGAAACCAAAGGTTGGGATCAAATTATGACTCTTCCAAGAAAGATAAACATTCTAGGAAAAAACAATATTGAAAAAGATATGATTAAAATAGAACCTGCAGGTGATATAGAGTCAATTAGATATGAAGAATTTACTAAAAAAGATATTTTTTTACCCGCAAATGAAGAAATTTGTATTAATGAAATTAATGGAAACAGTATTGAAATTATAGCTGAAATTAATATTAATTCTTCCTCAATAATTGAACTTAATGTATTAAAATCACCTGATAAAGAAGAATTTACCAGAATTTGCTTTTTTGCCAATAGAGGATATAGAAATTGGGAAAGATATGATAGATGGGATCAACAAAAGCGAATTGATGCTTCTGACGGCATTATATCTATAGACTCATCTCAATCATCTTTATCATCAAATACGCTCTCAAGACCAACTGAATCTGCACCAGTATATTTGAAACCAAAAGAAAATTTAGAGTTACGAGTTTTTATAGATAAGAGTGTTTTAGAGGTTTTTGTAAACAAAAAACAAGCCCTTGCAATGAGAGTTTATCCTTCAAGAAAAGACAGTACGGGTGTATCTTTCAAATCTCAAGGTGGAACATCAAAAATTATAAAACTTAAAAACTGGAAAATGAAAAATATATACTAGGTTATCCAAGGTTGTTTTCTTGGTTCATTGATAGTTTGCAATAATGCTGTGATATAACCATAACAATAAGCAAAGGCTGTATTATTAGGATCTTTACCATTTATTTGCGGTACATGATCAGGCATTAACATATATTTATAACCTATTTCTTGATAAATCTTTATTACCTCAACAAAATCTATACTTCCTTCGTCTGGAAAAACTTCCATAAAATCTAGTTTTTTCCCTCTTATATTTCTAAAATGAACATTGAAAATTTTTTCTCTTTTTCCAAACCATTGGATTATATCTATAATTTCTTTCTTTGGATCATCAAGCATTTCAGTTATCGTACCTTGGCAAAAATTTAGACCATGAAAAGGATTTTCATGTAAATTAATAAATTTTTTTAAACCATCTGTTGTTCCTAAAACTCTATTTATACCCATAAATCCATCGGGTGTATATGGATCATGGGGATGGCAAGCCATTCTTACACCTGAAGATTCTGCTGTTGGAATAACTCTTTCTAGAAAGTAATTGATTCTTTCCCATATTTCTTCTTCCATAACAACGCCAGCTATACCTGGTGGTGTATTGTGATCAATTTTTGACCACCTGAAAGTAGAATTTTTAGAATTACCTCTGCCATATTCACTTTCAGATCTAGGTATACCTATTATGTTCATATTATATTTTACTGCTGGAATCCCTACTCTCCCGCACATCTCTATTATATTTTGTATAGATTCAATTTCTGTGTCACGTTGAGGGCTTTTTCCAAGCATAATATTAGGAGAATCCGATTTTTCTAGGACTTGAGAAGATAATGGTATTTGAACCATATCTAATTCAATGCCAAAAGAATTAACTTTTTCTTTATGCGATAACAAGTCATCTTCTGACCATAAATGAGGGTTTCCTGGAGGATCAGAACAAATATTAAGTACGCCTAATTGTGCCCATTGTTTAAAATCATCATCATTTCTGGCCTGCACTTGAGTTCCTAAATACATAAAATAATCTCCTTAGTTATTTAATTTATTTATTGCATTTAACCATCCACTATATAAATTATCTACCTCGGATTTATTCATTTTTGGTTCATATATCTTTGAATGATTATATATTGACTGTAGTTGATTTTCTGTTTTCCAAATTTTACTTCCTATACCTGACATAAATGCAGCACCAAGAGATGTAGATTCAATATTTTTTGAAACTTCAACCGGAAATCCTAAAATATCAGCTTGAAATTGCATAAGAAAGTCATTGGATGTTTGCCCTCCATCTACTCTAATTGATTTTATAGAACTCTTAATACTGGTATCTAAACTTTCAACTATATCCTTAACTTGGTATGCCGTTGATTCAAGAGCTGCTCTAATTATATGATCGGAATGTGTTGAGAAACTCATACCTGAAATGACTGCCTTTGCATTTGTATTCCAATGTGGAGCACCTAAACCTGCAAAAGAAGGTATAAAATATAATTCCTCTAAAGAATCAAGAGATTTAGATATATCCGAAGAAATATCTAAATTACTAATTATTCCTAAGTTATCTCTAAGCCATGACATAGTAGATCCGCTACTTAATATCGATCCTTCTAAAGCATAATTCTTACTACTAAAATAATTATAGGCTAAGGTTCTTAATAGTCCTCCAGGATTATTTGATATTATGCGACTCCCAGTATTTACCATTAGAAAGGCGCCTGTACCATAGGTACACTTAATTTGACTTTTTTCAAAACAGGCTTGGCCATAAAGTGAAGCACTTTGATCACCTGCAACACCAGTAATAGGTATTTCTTTTGTAAAAATGTTTTTTGAAGTTACTCCAAATTCTCCAATAGATGGTTTGATCTCAGGTAAAATATTTATTGGAATATTAAGTTTTTTTAATAAATAATCGTCCCACTTAAGATCATTTATATTCATTAACATAGTTCTAGAAGCGTTGGTTGAATCAATATAATGATTTTTTACGGATGAAATATTCCATATAATCCATGAATCAACAGTGCCAAAAAGCAGTTCATCGTTTTCTGCCTTCTTTTGACCATCAGGTATATGATCCAAAATCCACCTTATTTTTGTAGAACTAAAATACGGGTCAATAACCAATCCTGTTCTTTTTTTAATGTCATCTGATAGGCCTCTCTGGAACAGATCTATGCATAAATCTGAAGTTCTATTATCCTGCCAAACTATAGCATTATAAACAGGCTTACCTGAATTTTTATCCCATATTATTGTAGTTTCTCTTTGATTAGCTATACCTATAGATGTTATTTCTTGAATACCTAACTTAGATTTTCGAAGTGCCTCTTTAGATAAAGATATAACTGAATTTATTATTTCATTGGGATCTTGCTCAACCCATCCAGACCGGGTATATATTTGCCTTAAATTTTTACTTACTTTAGACAAAATTTTTCCTGCAGAATCAAATATCATTACTCTTGTGGATGTTGTACCTTGGTCAATGGATAAAATATTTTGAGACATACTTTGTAACTATTCTGAAAGTAATATACTTTGTATATTATATTTTATTCATTATACTTAATAATAAAAATAAATCTAAATTGTTTATGTCTAATGTAAATTCAAAAAAATATAATCAACCTGACGTAAATGGAAGATATGGTCAATATGGGGGAAGGTTTGTTCCAGAAACATTAATGTCTGCTTTATCAGAACTTGACAATGCATATGAAGAAGCGTCAAAAAGTAACGATTTTTGGATGGAATTTAACGAACTTTCTTCAAATTATGTTGGAAGACCGACTCCATTATATTTTGCAAAAAATCTTTCAAAAAAACTCAATGGCCCCGATATATATATTAAACGGGAAGATTTAACACATACTGGTGCACATAAAATTAACAATGCTATTGGGCAAGCTTTACTTGCAAAAAAATTGGGTAAAAAAAGAATAATCGCTGAAACTGGAGCCGGCCAACATGGAGTCGCAACCGCAACAGTATGTGCTCAAATGGATTTAGAATGCATAATATATATGGGGGAAGAAGATATTCAACGCCAATCTCAAAATGTGTACAGGATGAATGAATTAGGAGCAAAGATCGAATCAGTAAAAAATGGAAGTAGAACATTAAAAGATGCAATCAATGAAGCAATTCGAGACTGGGTAAGTAATGTAGAGACAACTCACTATATTATAGGTAGTGTTGTTGGCCCTCATCCATACCCAAAAATTGTGCGAGATTTTCAAGCAATCATTGGCTGTGAAGCACGTGAACAATTTATAAAAATGACAGGTTCGTTACCTGATTATGTGGTTGCATGTGTTGGCGGTGGCTCTAATGCAATGGGAATTTTCTCAGGTTTTATTGAAGATAGAGATGTAGGATTGATAGGAGTAGAAGCAGCTGGAGAAGGTTTGAATGAAAAGCATGCTGCCACAATGTCTAAAGGTAGGCCAGGTGTATTACATGGATCATTAAGTTATTTGTTACAGGATGAACATGGTCAGGTAACAGAAGCTCACAGTATTTCTGCTGGCTTAGACTATCCAGGAGTTGGACCAGAACATAGTTACTTAAAGGATATTGAACGAGCACAATATGTTTCTGCAACTGATACTGAAGCACTTGAAGGATTCAGGCTTCTCAGCAGGACTGAGGGCATTATTCCTGCACTAGAACCTGCTCACGCCTTAGGTTATATGATAAATTGGATACCAAAAGTTTCAAAAGACAACAAAATTTTATTTTTACTAAGTGGTCGAGGTGATAAAGATTTAAATACAGTAGCTGAAGCTTCTGGGTTTAAGATTTAATTACTTGAAAGTTTTTATATAAGCTATGATGTCTTCTATATCTTTTCTGCTTTCGTTTTTATAAATCTTGGGCATCAAATTTTTATACCCTTCAAGAATATATTCATCTGGATAAAGTATAGATCTTAATATATAATTATCACCTTTTTTATAAATATTTTTTAATCCTGGCCCAATAATTTTATTATTGTCTTTTGAATGACAATTACTACATGTTAAGGAGACAAATTTTTTTTCACCATTATGAATATCATATTGATTGTATTGAAATTTAACTTCTTCGTATTTAGTTGGATTATTTTTTATATAATTTTCATATTTTTCATTAGCAGCTGAACATGATGAAAATACAAATAAAAATACAATTACGGATAATATTCGGATTTTTGATATATATTTATTATTAGATATATTCATAGTTTTATATATATTATAAAATCATAATAAAAAATTTTAAGTAATTAAAGTAATTCAATGGAACAAAATTTAAATATATCTAATGGACCTTTATCTAGTCTTACTATTATTGAATTTGGGAATTATGTAGCTGGGCCATGGGCAGGTCAGCTCTTGGCAGACATGGGAGCAACGGTTATAAAAATTGAACCTATATCTGGCGACCCTTGGAGAAAATCAAATGAATTTAAGCCAAATGAAAGTAAATCGTTTATATCAATTAATAGGGGCGTAAAAAGTTTGGCAATAAATCTAAAATCCACAGAAGGCAAAAAAATACTATCAAAGTTAATAAAAAACATAGATGGCGTAATTTCAAATAACAGAATAGATACATCAAAAAAATTAAAAATTGATTATAACTCCCTAAAAAAAATCAATGATAAAATCATATATATAGAAATTACTGGATATGGAGTAAAAGGGAAAAAAGCCAAAGATCCTGGTTTTGATACTATCATGCAAGGATATACGGGTACTATTACTGGGGAAGGAAAAATCAATGGAAAGGATATTGGTCTTGTTCAGTCTACTTCGTTCATAGATTTTTCTACAGGTTATGCAGCCGTAAACGCTTTACTTGCAGGAGTAATAGAGAGAAGTATTACAGGAAAAGGTCAAAAAATATCTACAAGTCTATTAGCCAATGCATTAGGTATGCAATCAATGAGATTAATTGATGTGGAAAATTATCCCTCCCCTGCGAAAAATTGGTTTGATAATAAATATAATAAATTAAAAAAAAGAAAAACAAATTTCATTAATATACTCGGTAGTTATAATGAACAAGTAAGGTCAAATCTACTTAAAACATACTATAGAGTTTATACAACGAAAGACGGAGCAATAACGCTTGGAGCATTAGCCAATCATGCAAGAATTAGTATAACTAAATTATTCAAAATAAAAGATGAGCGTTTATTAAATAATTCAAAAAATTTTCCAAAAAAATATCACAAAATTATTGAACAAAAATTTCAAGAAAAATTTCATAAACATACAACAAGTTTTTGGCTAAAAAAATTGAATGAGAATAATATACCTTGTGAGGCCGTAAGATTTATAGAAGAACTCTTAAGTGATGAACAAGCTATAAAAAACAACAATATAATTAAAGTAAAACACCATACGGGAGACAACATAATTACTACTGGCCCTGTTCTAGATTTTAATCATAAAATCAATAAAAAAAGTGCTCCTAAACTTGGAGAAAATAATATCGAAATACTAACATCTCTTGGATACAAAAAAGATACAATTAAAGGTTATATTAAGAATAAAATAATACTATGAATGAAATAAAAAAAATAAAAATAACCTCAGAATCAATAAAAGAAATATATCTTCACGCTAGAAAAGAATTTCCATATGAGTGTTGTGGGTGGATTTTGGGTGAAAAAAATTCAACTGTTGCATCAAAAGTTAGAAAAGCTAAAAACCAGTATTCTGCATCTACTCATCCCACAAAATCAAGTAGATCAAAAGAAACAGCTTATGTAATTTCAGGAAAAGACTTAATCGAATTAAACGAAAGTTTTGAAAAAACTTTTGTCCCAAAAATCATATATCACTCTCACCCAAATGGAAAAGCATACTTTTCTGAAACTGATATAAATAATGCAATGAGTCCATGGGGTAGTGAACCATCATATCCAGTACAACAAGTTGTGATAGGAATTAATAAATATGAAATAGTTGAGGCAAAACAATTTGCGTGGGATTATCAAAGTAAAAAATTTATTGAAATTAACTTTTTAGAAGGTATGAAAATCTAACGCTCAGTTAATGTTCCTCCATTAATATTTATTGCTTGTCCAGTAATATAGTCCGCTTCTTTTTGACATATAAATCCAATAAGTTCTCCAACTTCTTCATGGGTTCCAGCCCTACCCAAGGGGATTTCTTCAAGCCGCTTTTTCCAACCAGAATCTCTACCTAAAAGATCCATTCTTGCAGTATCTATTAAGCCCGGACAAATTGTATTAACTGTAATATTGTGCTTAGCTACCTCTTTTGCCAAAGCCTGTGAAAATCCATCAATCGCAAAATTTGCTGCATTATATGCGCTTGTATTTGCTCTACCAGATTTACCCATTACAGATGAAATATTAATTATTCTTCCTCTATTACCTTTTTTTATCATTTCTCTGATGACATATTTGGAGCAGTAAAATGTTCCAAATAATTTCACATTAATCACATTTCTAAATAAAGTATCATCAAGGTCTATTACACTAACCCTGTCTGCACCATTTGGGGCAGCGGCATTATTAACTAATATATCTATTTGGCCGTACTCTTCAATTACATTATTTACCATTTTTTTAACTGAATTTTCATCAGATACGTCAGTGATATAAGCACTAGATTTTACTCCTAAGTTACTTATTTCTTCAGAAGTTGAAAAAACATCATTCCATTTCATTTTTTTTTCATCATCTGGAAAAGTTTCTGGACTTCTGCCTGTGCCAGTAACAATAACATTAATACCTTTTTTTGCTAATACCAATGCTGTAGATCTACCAATCCCTCTATATCTTCCAGCTCCAGTCACTATAGCAACTTTTGATTTATTACTCAATTTACTAACTCATTTCTTATATTTATGTCGAAAATATAAATTATAATTTATATTTAATAGAATGATATCCATAATTTTCATAATACTTAAGAGAACCTTAGCTCATAAAAATCTTATTAGTGCTGTTATGGTCGGAATTATACTTTCATCAACAATTATGTCTGGTTCCGTAATATTTTTTGATTCCCTAAAAAATCTTTCTCTGCAAGAAACTCTTTCATCAACTTCTGATAAAAATATAGATATTCTTGTTGAAGCTAACGCTACACCAAAAAATAATGAAGATCATAAAAAAATATTAAGACAAATTAACGAAACTATTGTGGTCACATGTGAAAAAATTACAAATAAGAATGAATACTTTACAAAAACCGGTACATTTTTTTCAACAAAAAAAATTGACCCTTCACCAGCTTCAGAATGTCCATGCGCTTCTGTTAAATCCCTAAGTAATAATGAAATGATTGAGTGCGATTGTTCAAGGTCATCATTGTTAAGTCTTTCAAGTAGTAAAAATAAAATTTCAATCTTAAGAGGAAAATCACCATCTTCAAATATAACTTTTACAGATGAATACATTCTTCAAGTTGAAGCAATTATAGATGAAGATACTTCTGAAAAATTAAATTTAGAAATTGGAGATATATATCGACTAAAGGCTCATTGGGAGGATAAAAATCAATTTTTAGAAATAATAATTTCAGGTATATATGAAAGAAAAAATGAAAATAAAAATTACTGGTCAGTTAATGACGAAGTATTTGAAAATAAAATAGAATCGTTAGATTTCAGTTATTTCATAATAAATGAAAAAATAATATCAGGTAAATTATTAGACTATTTTTCTAAAATAAGATTAGATTACGCTTGGTGGATCGATATTGAAAATAAAAAAATAAAAGCTAAAGATACTACACAAATTTTACATGGCATTAACATAGCTGAAAATCAAATGAAATCTGAAATCAACGGTTTAGTAATAACAACAGAATTAGTTAATACAATTGAAAGTTTTGAAAAGGATTTATTTTTTAATAAAATTCCAATGCAAATTGTAATAATGATTATAGTATTAGTAGCTATATACTACACTATTACTATTTCAAGTTTACTTGTTGAAGCTCAAAAAAATGAGATAGGAATGCTAAGAACAAGAGGAGCTTCAACAAAACAAATCATTTCTGTTTTTGTTTTTGAAGGTCTAATTTTAACAATAATTGCCACTTGTGTAGGACCAATAATAGCGGGCTCTGTAATATCTGGAATTGGACAAATCCCCTTATATGAGAATCTTAATTATGGAAAAAACTTACCAGTTAGTTTTTCTATAAATGTATTTTATATGAGTTTTATAGGAGGGGTATTAGGATTAATTTCAGTATTAGCTCCTGCAATCAAAATTACAAATTTAGGTCTCCTGGCCTCAAAAATAACGAATCAAAGGCCAAGCAGACTTTCCATAATTCAAAAATATTATCTTGATGTAGGATTTATTTTGATAGTAATGTTCTTATTATTCCAAATAAGTAAGCAGGGTTCGTTCATATCAAAAAACACCATAGGAGGCGAACTAGAAATAAATCAACTTTTGTTAGCTACACCTGCTATATTCATAATTTGTTCAGGACTAATTTTAGTTAGAATTTTTCCATTAATGATGCATTTCTTAGGGATTATTTTAAATAAAAAACTTTTTTCAAAACTCGCTTCACCTGAATTAATTTTAGGTATATGGCAAATGTCAAGAAATCCATCTCATTATTCAAGACTATCTTTACTACTAATTTTAACAGCAGCCTTAGGTGTTTTCGCATCAAGTTTTGAATCATCACTGAAGCAAAGCAATATTGATCAAGTTTTATACGATAATGCAGGTGAGATAAAACTTGAGTCTACTGAAATACACAAAGAAATTTGGTCAAAATCTATAATAAATGAACTATCTAAATCTGATATATTATTAAACTCTAGCCCAATATTAAGAAAAAAATCTTCTGTTTCATCAAAATACTCCAATGACTATTTTGAACTCATAGGAGTTGATCCAAATAATCTCGATAAAATTATTTTGCTTAGAAATGATAATAAAGATAAAAACTTAAAAGAAAAATTAAATAGAATAGATGAAATAACAAATAAGGGAATAATGATACCAAGTGGGAGTAAATGGATTTCAGTAAATATAAGACCATTAACAAAACTTCCTGATTCATATGTGTTAGCAAGATTATCAGATGCAAATAATAATTTTTTTTCAATTCCATTAGGAGATTTATCTCCAAATGGTTACGATGGATTTAGATTCCATTGTCCAGAAAATAGTGAAAATGAGTGGTGCAGAATAGGTGTAAGTCTACAAACAGCAATATCTAGCATTAGAAGATATAGACCCGTTGAGTTTTTTCCAAAGGAACCATTAAGTTTGCATTCTATAGGCATATATTCTAATAGCTCTACAGAGGCATCTGCATTAGATATTTCAGACATAAGTGTAATTGATGGTTCAGGAAAAAATATCACAATCATAGAAAATTTTAGTGAAGATTATAATGATTCTTGGAGCACTATAAAGCCTACACTAAACTCTCTTGGAGATACTATCTCAATAAATTTTTCTAGTAAAAATCAGATGACAAATCTTTCAAAAAATGCAGAAGAAAAATTTCTAAGATTTAGATGGACTAACATTGACCCAAGAGAATATAGAGGAATATGGCACGGAAAAGGCTTAGAAGAAATTCCAGCACTAGCAGATAAAAATTTTATGAAAAAGTATAACTTGGAAATTGATGATAATAAAAATTCTACAAAGGTTAATATCATTGTAGACTCAAGCCCTATAAAATTAAATATTATTGACACCATAGAGTTATTTCCTAGTGCGGGATATGAAAATGAACCATTCATTATCGTTGATTACGAATCATTGCTTACTCATTTAAATACAAAAAAACATATAGGAAATATACAGCCCAAAGAATTTTGGATAAACGCTAGTAATGACATCGAAAATGAAATTGAAAAACCTGATTTTATAGATAATTATTTTATTGACGAAAAAATAAAAAATGAGATTGATGACATATTGAAAAACATTGATTTGAAGGCTGGGTCCTCGACACACTATTTGGATAATGAGTTAAAAAATATCACTTTAAATCCATTAGTAATTGCTGGATGGAAAGCATTATTAGGTGTTGCTTTTTTTACAGTCCTAATAATAAGTGCATTAGGATTTATTATTCATAGTAATTTTTCATTTAACAATAGAAAATATGAATTAGCATTATTACGAACAATAGGATTATCTATGAAACAGTTAGTGACATTAATTTTATTCGAACAAATTATTGTTATAGGTTTAGCATTAGGACTTGGAATTTTTATGGGATTATCTTTAGGCTCAACGATATTACCTTACCTAGCAAATTCTAGTGGTTCGGAAGTTTTATTGCCACCAATGGATATCTTATTCCGATGGGATGAATTTCGTTTTACTTTTTTTATATTACTTTTAGTTTTTATAACAGTAATAGCAATAATTATCTTCTCAGTATTTAAAATGTCTTTACACAAGGTCATGAGGATAGGAAAATAAGAAGATGAAAAATTATTATATCGAGTGTACAAATCTCTTCAAAATATATAAAGCATCTGACTTAGAAGTTGTAGCCCTTAGAGGATTAGAATTGTCTGTAGATAAGGGTGAAATAATTTCTATTGTAGGATCTTCAGGTAGTGGTAAGTCTACACTATTAAATATTTTAGCTGGATATGATTTTCCTTCTGCTGGCATAGTAAAAGTTGGAAATTATGATTTATTGCAAATGTCTAAGGAAGAAATAGTAAGATATAGAAGAAAAGAAGTGGGGTTTATTTGGCAGGACACCAATAAAAATCTATTTAATTATCTATCAGCAATAGAAAATATAAAGTTACCAATGGTAATTACTGGTAAAAACAAAAACATAATTAATGATAGAGCTGATGAGTTGATTGAGCTTGTCGGTTTAAGTAATAGAAAAAATCATATGCCTTATGAATTATCAGGAGGAGAGCAACAAAGAATTGCTATAGCAGTTGCATTATCAAATAATCCACCCTTAATATTAGCCGACGAGCCAACTGGCGAATTAGACGATGAAACATCTCAAAATATACTGGATTTACTTAATAAGTTAAATCAAAAACTAAATACCACAATTGTTATAGTTACCCATGACCCTAAAATTTCTAATGATGTTAGTAGGAGTATTACTATTAAAGATGGAAAAACTAGTTTAGAAACACAAATAATTAATAATGAAAAAAATGAATATTTACTAATAGATTCTATTGGTTCTTTACAAATACCAAAAAAAATATTAGATAGTAATAATATTGATAAAAGAGTTAAAATTTATAATGAAGGCGGAGTAATAAAAATAGAGGCGGATAATGAAAAATGAATTAATCCAAGCAAAGAATGTTTCTAGAAATTATATATTAAAAGGTGAAAAAATTGAGGCTTTAAGAAATATAAATCTAAATATTAATAATGGAGAATTCTTAACTTTAGTTGGAAGGTCCGGCTCAGGAAAAACAACCCTATTAAATATTTTGGCAGGATTAGATGAGCCCTCAGCTGGAGAAATTTTATTCAAAGGCAACAATATTAATGATTATAATGAAAAAGAAAAAATTAGTTTTAGAAGATTCGAAATAGGAGTTATATTTCAATCTTTTTCTCTGTTACCCTTATTATCTGCATACGAAAATATAGAATTGCCTATGAGAATTTGTGGTATAAATTCAAAAGAAAGAAATAAAAGAACTAAAGGTGCACTGAAGATGATCGGATTAGAAAAAAGAGGCAATCATAGACCATATGAATTATCAGGAGGTGAACAGCAACGGATAGCTATAGCAAGAGCTATAGCTATGAAGCCAAAACTCCTTTTAGCAGACGAGCCAACTGGTGAGTTAGATTCAGTAAACGCTTTTTCAATATTTAGTTTATTTAAAGAGATTGTAAATGAGCAAAATATGTCTATAATTGCGACAACTCATGATCGAACTCTTTTAGATTTATCTGACAAAACACTTAATATCTCAAATGGAGAGATTGCTAATCATATAACATAGATTTACAAGATTCAGATAACTTTATCGCTTCATCCAAACTATTATTCAAAATATTTATATGCCCCATTTTTCTGCCTATTCTAGGTTCAAGCTTCCCATATAAATAGAGCTTTGAACCAGGAGTCATTAATGCTTTATTCCAGTTTGGATTTAAATTATCAAACCATATATCGCCAAGTAAATTAAACATGACAACAGGGGACAATAACTTTGGTTTACAAGTATTAAAACCTAATAATATTTTTACAACTTGGTCAAATTGTGAAGTATCGCAAGCATCTAGAGTGTAATGTCCTGAATTATGTGGCCTTGGAGCAATTTCATTTATAAATATTTCTTCTCCAAGAACAAACATTTCTATACAAATCAACCCAACTAATTCTAATTGATTTACAATAATTTCTGCTAAACTATTTATTTTATTTTCCAAAGTTTTAGAGATTCTTGCAGGAACAATAGATTTATCTAATATATGGTTCACATGTATATTTTCTGAGATAGGAAACGAGTTAATTTCACCTACTGTATCTCTTGAGCAAATAACAGAAACTTCCTTATCAAAATTAATGAATTTTTCTATTATAATCTCTTTATTTTTTTTAGAAATTTCTCGGTAGGATGAGGGAATTTCAGTAAAATTTTTTATTATTTTTTGACCTTTACCATCATATCCTTCAGTAGCTGTTTTTATAACAACGGGAAAATTAAAATTTTCGCAGAATTTAATAATATCTTTTTCACTTTTTACTAAATTAAATTCGGCGACCGGGATTTTATTATTCTTAAAAAACTCTTTTTCTAAAATTCTATTTTGTGAAATAGATAAGACCTTAGATGATGGAAACACCTTTCTATATTTTTCTATATATTGAACTGAATCTAATTTAATATTTTCGAATTCATATGTGATTATGTCACTTTTCTCAACCAATATATCACATGCCTTTAAATCATCAAATTCAGAAATTATTTTCTCATCTGACACACCAAATGCTGGTGAGTCTGGGTTAGGATCTAGAACAATAGTATTATTACCCATTTCTTTAGCTGAAATAGCAATCATTTTACCTAATTGCCCTCCACCGATAATACCTATATTTTTCATAGAACTTCTTTCTAAATATCTAAATCAATCGACTTGATTTTCTTCTCTATGTTTTTTCTTTTTTTTTGAATATTTTTTTGAATATCATCATCAATTAACCCAATAATTTCAGCCGCTAAAATTCCAGCATTTGCTGCTCCTGCATTTCCAATTGCTACAGTAGCTACAGGTACACCTTTTGGCATTTGGACTATAGATAATAACGAGTCTATCCCATTCAATGATTTAGATTCTATAGGAACACCTATTACGGGCAATATTGTTTTAGCTGCGGTCATCCCTGGAAGATGAGCAGCTCCTCCAGCACCAGCAATTATAACTTTAATCCCTCTTGATTTAGCTGACTCTGCATACTCATACATTAAATCGGGAGTTCTGTGTGCAGATATTATTTTTACTTCGTATGGTATAGAAAATTCTTCAATGATTTTAATAGCATGCTTCATAGTTGGCAGATCAGAATCACTACCCATTATTATTGATATTAAAGGATTACCCATTAAATTAACTCCAAATAACTTATTATTTCAATATTTTACATCTGATAGATAACATATGCTCTTAAATTCATGATAAAAATAAATTAAATTATGCCAATATTTGTTTATAAATCAGAAAAAATATTTTACGAAACATACGGTAGCGGACCATTGCTAATCTTACATCATGGCTTTGGGTCAAATAAATCATCATGGATAAAATACAATTGGATTAATTCACTAATTAGGGATTTTAAGATTTTAATTTTTGATGCTCTTGGTCATGGGTTATCAAATAAACCACATATTTCAAGCAAATATACTATAGAAGAAAGAGCTATATTATCAATAAATTTAGCAAAAAATTTGGGCTATAAAAATTTTGGCTTTTTAGGATTTTCTCTAGGTGGTAGGGTGGGATTTGAGCTGGCAGAAAATTATAGCAATTATTTAAATTTTTTAGTTATAGGTGGAATGCATCATAAGCCCCCATCAATTAATATAAATATTTATAAAAGAAATATTCGTATTCTTAAAAGTAAAAAAGGTAATTTTGTTAAAAAAAGAAATTTACATCGCCCTGCAAATGATCCATTAGCGCTAGCAGCGTCATACGAAGCAATGCTTATGTGGAATGGAATATCAAATGATACAATTATGTTTGATTTTCCTGTTCTGATGTTTTGCGGAGAAAAGGATAAGTATTATAATGATGTTAGATTATTTACAAAAGAAAAAAAAATTAAATTTATTTCAATACCTAGAGCTAATCATTTTGGTTCTTTACAATCTTCAGACGAGGCTTTTGTTAAAATAAATAATTTTATGTTAGAAAATAAATTAGAGGAGTAAAAATGAAAAAAAAATGCATGATGGTTGTTACAGCTCATCCAGATGATGCAGATTTTGGATGTTCAGCAACTGTAGCAAAATTCTCTAGAAAAGGTTGGGATGTTGTGTATGTAATATGTACAGATGGATCAAAAGGAACTGAGGATAGAACTATTACTCCTAAAGAGTTATCTAAAATTAGATATGAGGAACAAAAAAATTCTGGTATAGTTTTAGGTCTAAAAGATGTTATATTTCTAAACTACCCCGATGGTTATTTAGAACCAACTTTAGAAGTTAGAAAAGATATATCAAGGCAAATAAGAATATGGAAACCTGAAATTCTTATTACTACAAATCCAACAAGAGACTTAAATAATTCAACATATTTAGGACACCCAGATCACTTCGCGGCAGGCGAAGCAACTTTATCTGCTGTATTTCCAAGTGCAAGAGACCACCTAACATTTCCTGATCTTTTTGAAAAAGAAAACCTAGAACCTCACAAAGTTAAAGAGGTTTGGATAATGTCATATGGAGAAAAGGCTGATTTTTGGAACCCAGTTACTGAATTGGATGTGGATACCTCTATAGAAGCACTATTAAAGCATGTCAGCCAAATACCCGATCCAGAATCTGCGGCTTCTTGGATGAAAAAAAGAAGACAAGACCTAGGGAAAAATATAGATTCCGATTATGCCGAGTCGTTTAAAAAATTTGTAATGAACTAAACTTCTCCTAAACTTTCATCTGATGTTGATGATGAAAGATCACTTCCATATTTTTCATTAACACTAGTTTTCAATTCAGCAAATTCATTTTGGATGCCACGAAGTAAAATACCAGCATCGGATGAATGTAATATAAAGCGCGCACCTAAATCAATTGCAACTTTTGAAGCTTCAATAGTCTGCTGATGAATCATTGTTGGTACACCTCGTTTGTCTGCTTCTCCAATTACATGCTTTAGTGTCTCAATATAAACTTGATTGTCATTTTCATTTGGTATTCCCAAAGAAGTAGTCATATCGTTAGGACCAATAAATACTCCATCAATTTTTGCAGAGTCAATCATATTTCCAATATTGTCTGCAGCTGGTTTACTTTCTACTCCCATAATAAAAATATGATCTTTATGTAATTTTTCAAAATATTTTTTAGTTTTATCACTTGGGAATTCACCGGTACTCACATACTTCTCATAATATTCACCTTTTAATGGATGGGTACGTAATTTTCCTACACAATGTTTTACCTCTTCTATATCCTCACAGTATGGCACTAGCACTCCATCCGCCCCTGCATCCATAGCCATCGCAACATAGATAGGATCAGTGCTTGGAGTTCTTACTATAGCTGTGATATCTAAAGATTGAAATTGTTCTACAGTATTAGCAATTAGTTCCCTATCTCTTGATCCATGCTCTGAATCAATGACAACAAAATCTAATCCACAACCAGCATAAACTCTTTTCCATCTCATTCCTGTCATACACCAAATCATATAACCAAATACCGGTTTGCCATCTCTTAAGCGTTGTTTTAATTCTGCAGGTTTCATTTATTTCTCCTAAACTATTTTTTTAATATATTAATAAGTTCGCTTACATGTTCAATTTGAAAATCAGGTGTTGGTAGTTCTTTAGGATAAGATCTTCCCATTTTTATCCACGCAGTATTCATACCAAGTCGATTCGCCCCCAATATATCAGTATAAGCATTGTCTCCTACAAATAATATTTCTTCATTTTTAATATTTTCTAAACCTAATTTTTTCTTAGCAATCAGATATATTTCTGGATCAGGCTTATCTTTTCCATAAATTTTTGATGGTAAAACAAAAGGTATTTTATCTGTAAGGCCAGTAATTTCAACTTTCTTATATTGGTAACTATTACCGTTTGTTACAACACCCCAATTATATTCAGAATTATTTATCCAATCAATAAACTCCATCACTCCGGGAAGAATTTTCATATGCTTTATAGTTGATTCAAAATAAAACTTATAGTGATCACGCTCATCTCCTTTGACATCAGGCCACCTAGCTTTTATTTGCTTGAATGAATCTATGGGAACTGCTGTATTGTTTGGAGATAGACTCCAAAAATAATCTATTGCTTCATTAAGATCCAAAGAATTTCTTATAACTTCCTCTTGATAATAATAATCTTTATATACATTTGTGTACGCACTTTCACGATCGATTAATGTGTCGTCTAAATCGAATAAACAAGCTCTAATACTCATAACTTATACATCCGCAACCGCATTATCATCAAGGTTCCAAGAACCTGAATATCTTTCATTATTTTTATCTGGATTAAATGGTTTCATTGCCAAAACAGATTCATCAATATCTGTGCCAAGACCAGGAGATTCAGGCAATTCAAAGAACCCTTCATTAATTACTAAAGGAGTTGTTTGAACTTTATCATGCCAGGGCATATCTCGTGCGGTCTCTAGTATTATGAAATTTGGAACAGTTGCACACACATGCAAAGATGCTGCTGTAGCTATTGGCCCATTAGGGTTATGAGGTGCAAATTTAATATACTCAATTTCAGCCATAGAAGCTATCCTTTTTATCTCTGAAATTCCACCTGTATGTGCGATATCAGGTTGTATAACATCTACTAATCTCCTATTTAATATATCCTTAAATCCCCATCTAAAAAACAATCTTTCACCAGTAGCTATATCTGTTCTATGTCCCGCATTTCTTAATTGCTCTAGGGCATTTATATTTTCAGGCGGGACAGGCTCTTCAAAAAAAAGCAAGTTAAACTCTTCCACTGCGTCTATCTGTTTTATCGCTATAGAAGGCCTGACTCTTCCATGATTATCAATCATTATGTCTATCTCCGGACCAAGTTCTTTTCTCATGCCCTTAATTTTTTCATGTAAGTTATCTGCCGCATCTTTTTCAGACCATTTATTATCCTGATTTGCCGTCCATCCTCCAGTTTTAAAAGCTGAAAAACCTTCATCAACTAATTTTTTCCCACCCCTTATATCAGCCGCATGTGTGTATGCCTTAACTCTATCTCTTACTGCACCGCCTAACATTTTATATATTGGCATATTATTAATTTTTCCTGTGATATCCCATAGTGCAATATCTATAGCTGCCATAGCAGATCCCATTACAACTCCACCTCTCCAGAATCCGTGACGATACATTATCTGCCAATTTTTCTCAATCTGTGTAGGGTCATTGCCTATTAGTCTTTTTGCTAGAACTTTAATACCAGCAGCAACTGATTCTTCATGTCGCTCTAATGTTCCTTCTCCCCAACCATGAACACCTTCGTCAGTTTCAACTTTACAAAAAACCCAATCTCTTCCGCCAGTTTCCATTAAGAATGTTTTTATATCTGTGATTTTCATAAGTATAACTTTTTCTCCATAATATTTATAAAATTATAAATTTAATCTTAGATTTTTGAACCCTAATAAGGGTCTACTCCATACTCTTTTATTACATCTTCATTTAAATCAAATCCTAAACCAGGCCTGTTGGGAACCTCAATATTCCCATTTTCTAGTATATTGATTTTCGGAATAAGTAAATCTGTGACTAATGGAGTTTTAGGAAATGCAAGAGGAAATTCAAAGTATGGCATATTTGGCACAATAGCAGCAAGATGTAATTCTGCTGCCAACCCTATTACATGGCACCAAGTATGTGGAACGCATAGTGATCCAAATTTATATGCATTTTCTGCTATATATAATATTTCTTCTAATCCTCCAGCTCTTACTGAGCTTGGCTGAACTACATCTAGTTTACCTATACTTAATAAATCAATAAATTCATGTCTTGTAGTAAATCCCCAATCCCCAGCTGCTATTCTTATATCTGTTGATTCAACTAATTTTTTATAACCATAAATATTATCTGCAGGTAATGGTGCCTCTATAAAATATATACTAAATTCCTCTATATATTTTATAGTCTCTAAAGCCTGCCCAACATCAACCCATTTATTTTGAACATCGATCATTAAATCTCTATTCTCTCCCAAAATAGATCTTGCTTTTTTTATCACAGACACATCAGTTTCAAGGTCCACATTAGCAAATTGACCTGGCCACTCTTCAATCTTTATAGCTTTAAAACCTTTTGAAATAGCAAAATTGATTCTTGATTCCATTTCTTCAAGATTGTTTCCTGGCGGGTAAACTGTAGCATAAGGTGTAACCTCTTTTTTGGTTTCAGCGATACTAGCCGATGTAGTAAAAGATTTCCATAAAAGTTCGTGTATAGGTTTTTTTTGATATTTTCCTGTGATATCCCATAACGCTGTTTCAATAGCGCCTATTGCCGCAATCACAACTCCTCTTCTTCCAAATACTCCTGTGGAATTATACATTTTCTGCCATAATCTTCTAACTTGCGTAGGATCTTCATTTATCAATAAATTCTCTAATCCTAATGAAGATTTTATGATCGCATCTATAATAAGGCTTGGTGATTCGCATTGCCCTATACCAGTAATCCCTTCATCTGTGAAAACTCTTACAATTGTTATATCGTAACCCCCTGTTGATGCTGGAGTATCATCTTTTGAATTTCCATATGCAGGATTCCAAGAAGTAACATTTCCATCTGCATTATCTCTAAGCGCGATAGTTTCTATATTTGTGATTTTCATAAATTTATTTTTTTATTTTTTATACTATAGAATTATAAGCACTAACAAATTATTTCTCTAATTAATTCAAGTACTTTTTTTATGAAATATTTTTTATCTTTGGATAAATAAGCAAAACCAAAAAAATAACTATAAAGCACCCTGTTGCTAGTAAATAATAACCAATATCTACTCCCCATTTATCTGCTGCTAATCCAACCATTAAACCAAAAACAGGCGATAAAGCATTATCTAATTGAGTAAAGGATAACATTCTTCCTCTTAATTTCTCTGGTGATGTTTCAATAATCGTTAGGGAATTAGAAGACCTAAAAATTGTTTGGCTTGATGCAATAATAATAATAAAAATGAATACCGTCCATTTCATACTTGAAAGACCAAAACCAAATAAGCTAGCTGCGTATGTTGAAGATACAACAAGCATTAATATTCCTTTTTTGCTTAATCTTTTTCTTGTAGCAATATAGAACCCGCCTAATATACCACCAATAGCACCAGTTGACTGAATTAGTCCTAATAACTTTACACCTTCACCAAATTTCTGTTCTACAAGTTGAGGGAGTAATGTCTGATGAGCAAAACCTATAGATAATGGAGCTAACCCTAAAAAAAATAAAGCTAATAACAACTTATTATCTTTGATATATTTAAATCCTTCAAATAATTGTTTAACAGGATTACCTTTTTGTTCTTTTATAATAGATTTAGATAGATTAATTCTAGATGTAAAAAATAAAACTAATAAATATGCAATAAATGCACAAATATATGCAGACCAAATATCAGTAGAATAGATCAAAATGGATACCAAGGCTGGGCCTAAAAACCTTGTACTATTGATAGCTATTGAATTTAAAGATAAAGCATTGGCTATATTTTTTGAATTAACTAAAGATGGAATAATAGCAGTCCTAGTAGGTTGATTCATAGACATACTAGCTCCTAGCCCAAAAGAAATAAGATAGATATGCCACATTTGTATATCACCATAAAATAAAATAAGGAACATTAATAAATGCATAAATGCCGACCAGAATTGTATAGTCATCAATAGCATTTTTTTGTTAAATCTATCAGCAGCAACACCTCCAAATAAACCTAGTATAAGCATGGGTAAAGCTCTAACAAGTAGAACAGATCCAACAGATGTTGATGATCCAGTTAATGTCCATACTAGCCAAGCTCTTGCGACCATATCAGAGTGCATTCCAATGGCTGATAAAACTTGCCCGAACCATAAATTCCTAAAGTTTTTATTACTTAAGGATCTGAAAGCAAAAAAAAAAATTGTATGATTTTTTGTCATGATTTATTTTTTCTTTGAGCAAGCCCTGAACCTATTATTACTAATCCTGAACCTAGATATAGCTCTAGGCCAATATCTTCTCCTAGAATAATCCAACTTAATATAACTCCAAAAACGGGCTGACTAAGAGATATAAAAATTACTCTAGATGGAAGATACGTTCTTAATAACCAATGCTGAGCCATGAAGGCAAACCCAGCTATAATAATTCCAGTATATACAACGGATATGATTATATTTTGTGTAAAAAAACTATTAGTAGGGTTTTCAAAAATATAACTTCCTATAAAAAAAATTAGTATCCCGAAAATTGCTTGAGAAGCAAGCATTTTATGCTGAGCAATAGATTGTCCCATATTCGAAATGAATATTTGCCTTGCAGCTAATAAAATAGCACATATCAAGCATAAAAAATCACCCAAAATATAATCATAGCTGGACTCTGAAAAATTATTTAAAAAAACTACAATTATGCCTGAATATGCAATTATCACTCCTAAAATTCTAAACTTTGTTAATGTATCACCTGGAACAACAAAATGAGCCATTATACCTGCCCATAATGGATATGTTGTAAAAATTAGAACAGCATGACTTGCACGAGTATAACTTTGTCCTACATTTAGAAATATTAATTGTACAGAAAATAATATACCCAAAATAAAAAGAGGTAAATATTCTTGTTTTTTTAATCTAAATGATTTTTTGGTAAGCAAAGAATAAACTAGTACGACTAAACCTCCAGCTATAAATCTCATCCAACCCAAACGAAGAGGTTCCGTATCTAGTAATCCTAGTTTTGTACCGACAGGATTTCCTGACCATAATATTGCTAAAAATAATGCTAATGAAGCAGCTTTTTTATCAAGGTTTTTTCTAGAATCTTTTTTCAAAAATAATCACTTAATCGAGGTGTCTCAAGTATTGTCCTATCCAATCGTAATCAACAAAATCAACATAAGCGTCCATAAGTGCTTTTGTTATTTGACCAGGTGTTTTTCCTGAACCTACTTGTCTACCTTGTATTGTAGAAACACCACAAATACATAATGAAGTTGAAGTAAGAAAAATTTCATCTGCAGTCAGAGCATCATATATATCAATATCTTTAATTACTAAAGGTATATCTAATTTTTTAGCAAGTTCAATGGTAGTTTCTCTAGATATACCTCCCAAAACATACTGCTCTGATGGGGTATAAATAACGCCATTTTTTACTGAAAAAAAGTTAGATCCTATACCTTCTGTTATAAAACCTCTATTATCAAGTAAAATTGCCCATGCATCTGGATTCTGTGCTTTGGCTTCAAGGTCTCCCATTATAAGATTCAAGTAATTATGTGTCTTAACTCTTGGACTTAATGATTCAGTAGGAACCCTTCTAACAGAAGGAATAATCACATCCATCCCTTCTTTATAAAGTTTTGCCCTTGGTTTTAGCGGCAAGGGCATACATTCAATAATTAAATTTGGACCCCCATCTGTATCCCACATATCTCCTCCAACAAAATCAACTCCTCTAGATACTCTTTGACCAACCCAATAGTCATCTTTTTTATCTAATAATGGTAAGTTTGCATTTAATACATTCATCGTTTGATCAATCATTTCATTCTTACTGATGCCAGGATCTATTTTTACATAACTTAGAGAGTCGTAGAACCTATCAATATGCTCTTCTAACTTAAATATTTTATGCCCAAAAGTTCTTGTCATATCAAAAACACCATCGCCGTACTTAAAACTTCTGTCTCTAAAAGGAATCATTACCTCAGATTCTGGAACTATCTTTCCATTGAAGTATGCAACCCTTTCATTATTATTTTTCATATTAACTATAACTCCTTTTATAGATATTACTAACAATTATTTTATTCTGTCCAAAAACCGCCATGCTTATGGACAATTACAGGATCAATTTGTGCTCCTAATCCATAGCCATCTGGAATCACGAACATATCTCCAATGATATTTTCATTAGGAAAAAGCACCTCTTTTCTCCAGTCTATTTCATATACCGCATGCTCTAATGGTAAAGTATTATTAAATGCTAAAGTTGAATGAGCAGATGCAAGTAAAGATAAAGGACCAGACGGACAATGCATCGAAACAGATTTTTCTTTTTTTGACTCTAAGGTTTTTCCAATAAGAAAAGCTTCTATTGGACCACCACAGAATTTAATATCTGGCATTACAATATCAAGAACATCATCATCTATCAATTTTTCAAAAAGGGATAGCCCGTAACCATGCTCTGCCCCTGCAATAGGAATTGTAGATTGTTCTTTTATTTCCCTTATATCTGCAGAATATTCTATCGGATCAACAGGCTCTTCATACCAACCAACCCCTCTATCTGTTAATTCGTAAAGAAGGTCATATGCTGATTCATTATCAAATCTTGAGTGACAATCTACAAGTAAAGTTGAATCTCCAATTGATTCTATAACACTACTGATTCTACTTAGCCCAATTTTAGCTTCTTTTGGCAATCCAGGCGTACTAAATGGCGACTTACACTCATCGAATGGCGCGCACTTTAATGTCTTGAATCCTTGATCCTTTACAAACTTGGCCATCTTTGAAAAAGATTCTGGAGATCTATCCAACACTTCCTGTAAGACGGGATTAAAGTTTTGTTTAGTTTTTTTGTCTAATAGTAAAGATCTATTTATGTTTGCGTATAACTGTACCCTATTACTAGAAATATTTTTTTCTCCAAATTTATATAATATATATTCATACATCTTCAGTTTTGACTGCTTTGATAGCGCATCAGTAATTGCACAGCGCAGTCCGCTTACAGCAGTAGCTAATAACTGATCAGATTCTATACCTTCTACAGATAAATTATTTTCAGTAATTACATCATAATCAGAATATACTTTTTTCCCTCTCAGATTATTAGCTAACTTCGCTACTATTGGTGAAACATTTCTTGATAGTTGCGTGTGGCTAATTTCACCTTCACCGAAAATATTAGAATTGTCTGATATTTTTAGATGTGTCCATTCTGTATTAGAATTAACCACGATAGAGTTAAATTCTAGTGAGTTTATATTTATCCATACATCATTCATAAATATTAAGTTTGTTTTTTATAATATACTAAGTTATATTTAAGAAAAATTTAAGTAGCAAAATAAGAAATAAGATGAAAATTAAAGAAATAAAAACACTTTCAGGCGATAGATATAATTATGTAAAAATCACTACAGATGAAAATATAGTTGGTTATGGAGAGATACATCCTGCATCTGGAACGAGCGGAACACCTTTTGTTTCAATGGCAGGGGTAAAGTATTGTGAAGAGTATTTAATAAATAAAAATCCTTTAGAAATAGAAAAACATTGGCAACACATGTTTAGAAGGCAAATTTTTAGAGGCGGTTCTGACATGATGGCTGCTATGGGTGCCATAGATATTGCTCTATGGGATATTAAGGGTAAAGCTTACAATAAACCTGTATACGAACTACTTGGAGGTAAAGTAAGAGACAAGGTAAGGTTATACACACATTTACAAGGTGTTAGTAAAGAAGAGCTAGCTGAAGATGCAGAAAAAAAAATTGAAGAAGGCTTTACTGCCGTCAGATTATACCCATTTGGAAGTTTTGGGTCAAAAAGTTTTGCTGAAGGATCCGGATTAGAGCAAATGAGTTTCACATCAATGCAAAGACATGCTTACGAAAGAGTTGAAGCGGTTAGAAAAGCTGTAGGTCCTGATGTTGATATTATGATAGATGTTGTAAATAGACTTACCCCTCCCGAAGCTGTAGCTATTGGCAATGCTCTTAGGGACTTAAATTTATATTTTTTTGAAGATCCAATTGAACCAGAAAATATGGAACAGTGGAAATTAGTTGCAAGTCAGCAGCCTATTCCAATAGCAATGGGAGAAAGATTATATACTTTATATCAATTTAAGGATCTATTAGTTAATCAAGGCGCTAGCTATATCAGGCCTGATCTATCTCTAGCAGGTGGAATTACAAACGTAAAAAAAATATCAAATATGGCTGAAGCTTTTTATGCTGGAGTTGTTCCACACAA